>Ga0155789_118_pt3 | contig 10408 bp, 5 predicted proteins | sample RifCSPlowO2_01_FD_107443 | JGI IMG/M metagenome (GOLD analysis project Ga0155789, IMG submission 107443) | Candidatus Sungbacteria bacterium RIFCSPLOWO2_01_FULL_47_32 | reverse complement strand
TAATACTTGGATTGACCGAACGCCACTTGCAACATGAATTTTCCTTGCGGAGTTGGCTCAAACCAAAATGTCGGAAAGCGCAAAGAAACAATTTTTTGTGTATCTACGAGATAGATAACTTTTCCTCCATCTACCGAGTTGCGGGCGAGACGATCCGGATGCCACGCTAAAATTCCTACGCCATCGCTTGCTTCAATTTTGGCAATCATTTCTGCAAAGAGTTCTCGCCCGGGTTTCTTTGCGCTTTTCGACTCGGTAAATTCTTGGAGAATTTCCACATTTTCTCTACGCGCGTATTCTCGCAATTCAAAAAGCTGTGCCTCAATAGACATTATTTGGTGGTCATCATCTTCGGTGCTCTTACGAGCGTAGAGAAAATATTTTGGTTTGAGCATAATTCTTTGAATTAGGATTTTAGATATACAGTCCGCTTCATCTTCGTTTTCTGCACCGTGGGATTTTTTGGCTCAATTCCTTGCGAGCCGCGCCACTGGGCGCGGCGAGCATTCCGACTTGTCCCCAGCGAAAAAGTTGAAAAGTTTTGAATTGTGGACCTTGGGAGAATCGAACTCCCGCATCCCGGATGCAAACCGGGCGCACTACCACTGTGCTAAAGGCCCACCACTGCCGTCGAGGATTCTCGACTTCTTTATTTTAACTTTAAAATGAGCGTCGGAACAAACCGGGCGCACTACCACTGTGTTAACGGCTCTTGGATTTCTATAATTTTGTTTGCACCCACCAAGGACTTTTTACCCCGACACTCAATACGCGCATTTTGCGCCCAGCAGGATTCGAACCTGCGACCCTCTCCTTAAAAGGGAGCTGCTCTACCAACTGAGCTATGGGCGCAAAATACGCATATAAATTAGTTTTGAGTGTCGGGGCGGGCCTGCGACCGTCTCTCCCGACGCCTTGGTCGGGACCCCGACATCTTTACTATAAGTTTAGTTGAAACGTCGGGGCTTAAAAGGGAGCTGCTCTACCAACTGAGCTATGGGCGCAAAAACTTTATAAACTCGTTGAACATATGATATATGTTCACCCCAACTGAGCTATGGGCGCAAAGTGCGCATATTAAAAAATAGATTTAAGTGTCGAGGCGGGCCTGCGACCTTCTCCTTTCATCCAGAGGTGGATCAGCCCTCGGCTGAAAAAGGGAGCTGTCCCGATTTTATATTAATTTTTTAAAATAAGAAACAATCGAGGATCCTCGACTCCGCTTCTGGCGGAATCGGGACTCTACCAACTGAGCTACTCGCCCCGTACCAGTTTTACAAAAGAATCCGTAGCGATGGTGACATAGGTGAATCAGTTAAAAAGGTTCGCGGATAAACACGCCTTCAGTAAAACTGATATGGGGTGGGCGCGCAAAAATATCTGAAAAACCCTTAAAACTTGACTGATGTGCTATGCTGAAACTAGAGAACACTATACACCATTTTTTGCGCATATTCAAGGGCATCGGTTATCCTCTTGTCTGGAAGAAAGAAGTGGGATATAGTGAGAAGACATTTAATTTCTAAGGTCGAAAACAACTACATGAAGAGCGTTACAATGTATACAACTCCGACATGCGTCTACTGCAAAATGACGAAAGAATTTTTTGCAAAGAACAACGTCAGCTATGAGGAGAAGAACGTTGCGGTTGACGAAAAAGCCCGGGAAGAAATGCTCAGCAAGTCCGGCCAGTTCGGCGTCCCCGTGATAGACGTGGGAGGGGAGATAGTCATTGGATTTGACCGCGGAAAGCTCTCCGAACTTCTCGGCATCAAATAAACATAAAACTAAACTGAAATGAAAAAAATCATTATCGGTTTTTTTGTTCTCGCATTTGCCGTTGTGTCGGGAATATATATTTTTTTCCCGAGTATTTTTGGTTTGTCGATAAAGCCCGCTTGGGAGCCGGCTCCGAAAGACATAACAAAGTATCTTCCCGATGATTCGGTTCCGGCGGATGCCGTGAACGAAACAAACCTTCCCCTGAAACTTCCTTCCGGTTTCCGCATTTCAATTTTTGAAAAAAAACTTCCGGATGCGCGTGTTTTGGCGCGGGACTCATCAGGAAATATCTGGGTAAGCCGTACGGCGCGTGGCAGTGTAGCGAAGCTTACGCTTGAGAACGGAAACGTATCCGCCACGGAAGATATTTTTGTAGGCTTGAGAAAGCCGCACGGGCTTGCGTTTGATCCGAACGACCCGGATACTTTATACATCGGCGAAGAACATCGCGTTTCAAAATTTGATGTTCGAGAACGCCGCTTTATTGAAAAAATTGCCGACCTTCCGTCTGGCGGGGGGCACTTTACCCGGACTATCGGGTTTGGACCCGACGGTATGCTTTATATTTCCGTTGGGTCAAGCTGTAATGTGTGCGTAGAGTTGGACGACCGAAGGGCAACTATTTTGGTGTATGACCAGAGTCTGAAGAAGGCATCCGTATTTGCAAAGGGTTTGCGTAATGCAGTTTTTTTTAACTGGAATACCGCGTGGGCAAGCATGGATAAGTTTAAAAATATAAATTTTACGCCGGAACTTTGGGCGACCGAAATGGGGCGCGACTGGCTCGGCGACAATACCCCACCGGATGAGATTGATATTATTCGTAAAGGAGGGAATTACGGCTGGCCGAACTGCTACGGAAAAAATATTCACGACACGAACTTCGATAAAAAAACATACATCCGCAATCCGTGCATGGAACCGTTTGAAACGCCGAGTTTTGTCGACTTCCCGGCACACTCCGCTCCCCTCGGCATTACGTTCATTCCGAAGGGGCAATGGCCGGAAGATTATTGGTATGACGCGCTTGTTTCGTTGCACGGTTCGTGGAACAGAAGCGAGCCGACCGGATATAAAGTTGTGCGTCTTAAATTCGATTCCGAAGGAAATTACCAGGGAACAGAGGACTTTATTACCGGGTGGCTGACACCGGAAGGATCTTTAGGGCGTCCGGTTGATATTATGTTTGATCCACAAGGCGCCATGTATCTTTCAGACGACAAAGCGGGGATTATATACAAAATAACTCCTCTTCAGAAATAGTTGCGCATATATCAAGGGTCCAGGCAGGGGCTTTTGTGTTTTGCGGCGGGAATGTATTATAATAAAAGGGAGCTTTAATCTCACAAAATTATGCAAACCTTTTTTCTTCGATTAAGTTTTTTATTGTTTTTTGCGTGGTCTTGGTTTTTGACGGCACCCCAGGCACTTGCCGGCATTATATCATTTACCTCAAGCCCTTCCAATATTAATAACGGACAAATTACGGGATTCGTCTGGTCGACCACTGGAAATTCCGGGGCAAAGTTAAATCTTTCATGTCTCCGCGGCGTTCAGTACTTTTATGATAACGGCAGTCCGATAACCTGCGGTACGGATCTTTTGGACCTTGCGACTAACGGCGCCATGAGCGTTCAGATAATAAATACGAACACAATTGTTTCGACGATACAAGCGACTCTTTCCCCAAAAAATGCGGACGGTTCCGGATATGAAAGCGCAACGCAAACTGCATCCGTAACCATACAGCCGGCTTCAACCGTTATCACGGATTTTACCGCAACGCCAGGCGACGTTGAGGGAGGAAATACTGTTACATACGCGTGGACGACAAAATACGTTGACGGGGTCAATATGACGTTCTCATGCGCGGAAGGAATAAAAATACACAACACCGCCGACAATGCCATGGTTACGTGCGGACAATACATATTTCCGTCAAAGATCGAAGCGGGCGGCCAGCGGATTTTTAAGTTCGAAAACAGCGCTGCGGTAGGGTCAAAAGTCGTTACCATCTCCCTTATACCGGCTATGAGCGATGGAACGTATGACGCAAGCCGGGGGAAAACACTCGATGTTACGGTCAGACCCGCGCCGATAAAAGTTCCGCATATTACGATTATTTCTCCTCCGGCGCTGCTTCTTACATCGGGTGGCACAACAAGCATCACGTGGGCGGGAACGAATGTCGCAGGCGTAAATTTTGTTTTTCCGTGTCAGTTTGGAGTCTCTGTTACGACATTGCTTGACGCCTCCACAACTCTTCCATGCGGATCGTACGCGTTCATGGCAAACCAGCCTGATTCAACAACAACGCTTTCATTCATATTCAAGAATACTTCAAGCGCACGCGCGACCGTGCTGATGAAAATAGTCCCATTTCTTACGAACGGCACCTACGACCCGGCAAGCGGAGTTGAGCGGGTTATTGATATTCTGCCGGTTGGTGTTTCGGTGCCAGTGCCCCTTTCGGCAAATCCTGTTCCGGTATCAATACCGAATCCTTTTGCCCCCCCGCTTTCGTCAGGAACGGCTTCGGTCTTTAAATATACATTCACACGTCCTCTTTCGTATGGAGTGATAAACGATGTGGATGTTCGGGCTCTTCAGCAGATACTTGTTTTAGAAGGCTTTTTTTCGGGTTCTGCGACAGGAAACTTTTATAGGCAGACAGAAACTGCCGTGAAGGCATTTCAGACAAAGTACGGCATTCAGGCTCTTGGGAATGTCGGCCCCGCGACGCGCGCAAAATTGAATGCGTTCTATGGTGGAACTTCTACCGTGCCGCCCTTAGGCACAACTCTTCCTCCAGCGTCTTCCGCCCTATCTCATACGTTTCTCCGCGCTCTTTCATTTGGAATGGCGGGAGATGCCGACGTAGTCGCCTTACAAAAAATTCTTCAAAACGAGGGAGTATACTCCGGTCCGATATCAGGAAACTTTTTTACACTCACAAGGAGCGCAGTGAAGGCATTTCAGACAAAGTACGGCATTCAGGCTCTTGGGAATGTCGGCCCCGCGACGCGCGCAAAATTGAATGCGCTGTATGGATCGCATTAATAGGTGAAAGAAACAAAACCCGCCCGGCAGCTGTCGGGCGGGTTTTGTTTATTCAAAAACTATGCGGATGTCTTCGTATAAAATGCTATACACTGGCGAATCCCTTCTTCAAGAGAAGTATGCGCATGCCAGCCGGTTTCTTCAAAAAATCGAACTGGGTCGCCAAGCTGTTCAAGCGGGTCGTTCAGTGGCGTTTGGCTGGAGAGCGGCAGTATTCTGCTTTTGGTGGGAAAAACTTCCTTTACTTCTTTTAGTACAAGCAGTGCAACTTCAAGATCAGAGTAAAGAACGCCGCGTGCAATATTATAGACGTCGGGACTCGCGTTTCGCGCTTCCCATATTGCTTCGGCAATGTCTTCCGCGAATATCCAATCACGTCTTCGCACCCCTCCGTCAGTTACGGGAAGATCTCCTCCGGTTATTGCCTGGCGGACAAGACGCGGAATGAAATGATGAAATGGATCGACCTCGCCTGTTCCATACGGAGTAAAAAGACGGAGAAGCGCAATCGGCACCCCATCATCAATGTAGGTCAATGCGGCTTCGTCAGAAGCTTTTTTTGCCACTCCATAGGGATTTTTCGGGTGCAGGGGGTGGCTTTCGGGCATCGGATACCCCTGATGAATATTTGTTCCGTAAACTTCGGATGAAGAGATATGAATGAGAGGGACGTTGGAATTTTTACACGCCTCCATAATGGTAATAGCTCCAAGAGCGTCGGTTTCGTATGTTTCATGAGGATTTGACCAGCCGCGGTCCGGGCGCGAAGTGCCTGCAAGATTAATAACAAGGTTGACCGCTCGAACGCGTGAAAGAAGTGGAGCGTAATCCCGGATATTTTCGCCGGAACTCCTGTAAAAACCTTCAAGTCTTACGTCCGGATCCAGACGCTGAATATGACGCACAAGATGGTGCCCGATAAAACCGGTATGTCCCGTTATGAGTACCGTCGTCCTTTTTCCATTTTCGGGCTTATTGCTCATATATTTAGCATAACAAGACCCGGGATATTTGAGGAGATGCCAAAACACCTCTATTTAAGCCATTTATTTTGTTTTTTTATCCACACCCGTTCTAGAATTTAGGGCTAAATGAGAGTAAAATAAAGGAAATGAAACATAACTGGATGTAAAGGTCAAACTTTCTGCGGCTTTTTTTTAAGCCGGCGATTGATTTTTAGTCCAAAAAAATTTTATGAAGCGATTCGTATCAATTTCCCTTTTTGTAGTACTCGGCCTTGTCTTGGGTTCTGCTGACCGTGCATCCGCCATATCAATTTCAAGCCTTCGTGTTGAAAATATTATGGGTCCGGGCGCCCAGATAAAATGGATTACGGATGTTTCCTCTGACTCTCGCGTTGCATTTGGAACGGTTTCCGGCTCGCCAACCTCATGGGTAACAACCGACTGTTTCGGCGGTACTTCAATCACAAACCACTGCGTCAACATGACAGACCTTAGCCAGAACACTCTTTATTATTATCATGCAGAATCCGGAAGCAGTACGAGTGCCGAATTAAGTTTTATTTCAGCCGGAACGGGAATTCCAACCGCTCCGTCTAACCTTCGTCTTGCTCAGCCGTCAACCGCGTCAACAATTTATCTCGCCTGGAATGACAATTCAACGAACGAAGATAAATTCAATATTGAACGGAAGTTATCAGCAGGCACGTGGTCAGGAACCGGTTACGCGTATTGGCAGATTATGACGGCAAACCTGACCACGTATACTGATACCACGGTGGCCGCAGGAACATCCTACGACTATCGGGCACAGGCATGTTTATCGGGAGCGGGATGTTCGGAGTATACCTACCTCTACGGTATTTTGACACCTGCTCTGGGCGATATAATCCCTCCGACAGCCCCCGTTCTTTCCGGGTACGTGATTTCCTCATCGCAAACAAGCCTTTCCTGGTCGGGCGCTACAGACGATATCGGGGTAGCCGGTTATAAAATATATCGTAACGGAACACTTCTTACGACGGTTACAACAACAAGCCACCAAGATTCAAGTGTCGTCGCGGGCACAACATACTCATACAATGTGACTGCGCTTGACGTCGCGGGTAACGAGTCGAGTTCAAGCAATTCGCTTAGTCTTTCAACACCAAGCGGAGGTGGGGGCGGTGGCGGCGGTGACGGAAACGTTCCAGCGACTTTTTCAATGACTCTTCCAAGCACTTCGGGAATTCCGGTAAATATTTATTGGACAACATCTTCTGGGGCCGCGTATTATGAAGTTTGGAGGCGGACTCCTCCCGGTACGGGTACATGGTCTTTACAGTATTCCGGCACTCTTCTAAATTATTTTGACTCGTCGGGAATAGCTTCAGGAATGTCATACGAATATTATATCAAAGCGTGTAACAGCTTTGGGTGTACGCCTTCAAATTATTCGACTGCATATGTAAGCGTTTCAGGCGGAATTCCAGCCGCTCCATCTAACCTTCGTCTTGCTCAGCCGTCAACCGCGTCAGCAATTTATCTCGCTTGGAATGACAATTCAACGAACGAAGATAAATTTAACGTTGAGCGAAAGCTTGCAAGCGAGACCGGATGGTCCGGACCCAATTACTTTTTCATACAATTGCAGGGGAGCACTATAGTCGCATATACCGATACCTCGGTAACGACAGGGTTTGCATATGACTATCGGGTGCAGGCGTGCGCGTCAGGATACGGCTGTTCTCCATATACAACGCTTACAGGCGCTTCAACCGCGTCCGGGAGCGATGTTATATCTCCTTCAAGTATTTATAACTTCATAGTAACTTCTACTACCGCAAATTCTGCAACAATCACGTGGCAGGCTTCGGGGGACGATGGAACAACCGGCCTTCTTTCGTACTATATTGCCCGCTATTCAACATCTCCTATTTCGACAGAAACCGCATGGACACAGGCGCAAATCGCTTCAAATCCGCCCTTGCCGCTTTCCCCCGGTTCTCTTCAGACTATGACGGTTTCAGGACTTGCTTCCCAGACAACCTACTATTTTGCTGTCAAGGCGTATGACGAGGTAGGAAACGTTTCTCCATTATCGGGAACCCCAAGCGGCACGACGCTCTCGCAGGACTTTCCACCGCCTTCAGCGACCACAGAGCAGACTCTTCCAGCGGTAACGGGCTGGGGAGTTAGTATTGATCCGACTCAGAATAATTCGGCAAAAATCGGTATTTCATTTAATGTTGAAATGGACCAAGCCCGTTTTACATCGGACACTCTGTATCTCCTTAAGGCAAGCGACCTTTCGCTTGTGCCGTCATCCATCCAAAAATTTCCGTATTACATAAACTTTGTCTCCTCGCTTGTTTCCGGAGCGGAATATATCAGCGTGGTCAAATCAAATATAAAAAGTCTCGGGGGCGCGGGGCTTGCGACGGACTACACATGCCGTTTCACTGCTCCTACATCCGGATATCTCACAGCCTGTCCTGTGGTGGGAACGGCTGTTCAAGCGCCTCCGAAAGCTACGCCGATAGCGGAGGCTCCGCTCCTTGTGCCTTCTTCGAACTCCGCTGAAATAACTGTTCTTGATTTTGCGGGGAACCCAGTTCCGGGGGCTGGCGTACACATATTCTCAACTGATTTCTCTTTGAACTACGGAGGAACAACCAACGCCCAAGCGGTCTTTACATCGGCTGTTACCATAGGCGGATACTGGGTTGAAATATTTGCTCCCGCCGGGAGAACGGATCTTATGTTGCCTTCACCATCGTATTTTCAAGTTTTGAGCAACGAAGCAAAAAAACTTACGGTCCGGTTCGGTTCCGGAATAAAGACCGTAAGCGGTGTCGCTTTGTTTTCTGACGGTACACCCGTAACAGACGCGGAAGCAGGAGCGTATTCAAGTGCCAACAATCAATGGGTTAGTATATATACCGATTCAACCGGACGCTTCACGCTTCGCGTCGGGCCGGGTGTGTGGAAGGTAGGGATTCGGCCAAGAGACTCATTTAATGCAAAGTGGTCATGGACCGGAGATTTTCCGGAGGTTGTGTTTGGGTCTGACCAAAGCTCCGAAACAAAAATAGTGAACTTCACTGTTGGGGGGCTTGGAGCTCGCCTCACCGTACGGGCCGTTGACCAGTTGGGGATGGCGATTGAAGGGGCCGGCATTGTTGTAGACACTGCAAGCGCGAATCAATTTTCCGCGGCCCCGTCCTCTCCGGAGTTCAGAAAGACAGACTCTTCCGGTGCCGCAGTCTTCTCTCTTAAAGGAGGACACTATTATATCAGAACATTTGTCGACCCGAATAAGGGATATCTTAATCCGGAAGAGCTTTCTATTGAACTTTTACCATCCGACATTCGCGACGCGAAGCTTGTATTTAAGAAGCGCGAACTTACCGATGCCGTCGTTAACGGCACAGCAAAGCTTGACGTTGGGACGCTAATTGACGCGTCTGTGTGGGCCTGGTCTGAGCGAGGCAGATTTGCCGATACAAAAGCGGATAGCGCCGGAAACTTCGTTTTAAGACTGCCTATTGGAGATAAATGGCATATTGCCGCTGGAAAAGAAGTGTCCGGAGGGGCATATAAATCTTCCGACACGGTTGTTGACACGGGAGGCCATGTCGATCCGATTGAACTTATTCTCATCAAATACCAGCGCGAAGTTGCGCCGCCTGTTGTCGCAATCAAATTGTCAACAGAACAGATAGTTGTTCAGGCGAAAGATTCAGCCAAGGTGGTTCTTCCGCCGGGCTCAGCCGGGACAGGCGGAAATATTAAAGTTGAATTAGACCCGACGGTAGAAGCGCCCTCGCAGGCTGCGGCACAAGTTATCGGCACCGCTTATGACGTTACGGTCAAAAACTCTGCGGGGGGGGCAATAACACAATTCCAAAACAATGCTGAAGTCACGCTTCCGTACAATGATTCCGACTTGGCGGGACGCGGTCTTTCGGAAGATACTATTATACCTGCTTATTTTGACGCAATTCTTCGCACGTGGGTAAAGATAGATAACTTCCAGACAAACAAGGATAAGAACTATATTGTTGCCAAGGTGAAACATCTGACGCGCTTTGCAATTATTGCCGCTGCCGATATTACGCCGCCAGAAGCTCCAACTTCGGTAAAAGCGGCGTCTCTTGCCAACGGCAAGATACGGCTTACGTGGATAAATCCGAAAACCGACTTTCATGATGCAATCATATACCGTTCCGAAACTTCCGGTTCGCTTGGGAGTGTTATATTTACCGACATTCGCGGAAGTATCGTGGACGATTCAGGACTTAAAAACAGGGTAACCTACTACTACACTGTGCGGGCGGTGGACTATTCGGGAAATGAGTCGGCAAATACCACGCGGGTTTCGGCAGTTGCGAACGGAACATCCATAAAAGAAAGTGTCGGAACTATCGCCCCCGGTGGATCAGCAACCGCCCAGCTTAAGCGAACGCTTAAATTAGGTGACCAAGGAGATGACGTAAAAACTATTCAAGGACTTCTCTTGGCCGAAGGAGTATACCCCGTCGGGCTTTTGAGCGGGTACTTCGGTCCATATACGCAAAAAGCAATCATCAAATTCCAGGAGAAATATGCTCCGGAGATACTGC
>Ga0155789_148_pt1 | contig 14533 bp, 12 predicted proteins | sample RifCSPlowO2_01_FD_107443 | JGI IMG/M metagenome (GOLD analysis project Ga0155789, IMG submission 107443) | Candidatus Sungbacteria bacterium RIFCSPLOWO2_01_FULL_47_32 | reverse complement strand
AAAAATTCGCCTTATCTTTATTATCTTTCGACGGAAGACGGAACGATAATTTTTTCAAAAACTCTTGAGGAACATAATACCGCAAAAGCGAAATATTTGAGGTAGTTTGTTATTAGTAAAAATTTTTAACCCTCTCGCAGCGTAAAACACTCTGTTCCTCCACATATTGACATTGCTTTTTTAATATGCTATAATAAAGATGGCCGGAAAATGCCGGCCGATGTATCAATCACTGCCCCGGAGGCACCCAGCCCATGTGGAGAGGCGGCAAGTAGCGACAGCTCATTGCCCTTTTGCCACTCATTCTTTTTTGCCCCCAAAGGCACACCCATTACGGCTCAGCGCTCCTCGCTGGGCCTTTTTCCATATATAAATCCTGGGGTAAGTGTCCAAAAGAGCCCACTCGTTATTCGATAAGGAGGTCATCATCGGGATCTTCCTTTCCATTCTTCCTTTTTTTCCCGCTTTCCCACCCAAGCTCAAACAGGCTTTTCAGCGTTTCGCTAATCTCGTCTGATTCGATAATTACTCCAATAATGCTTCCTTTGAGCGACGCCATGCCAACGCGATTTCCATATATGAATATGTTCCCGGATACGGGAAATTCTTCTTTGCTCAAAAATCGTTCCTCGGCTTTTTCGGGCGGAGTTCTGAAGGGGCCTTCCTTGCGCGTATAGAGCGCCCGATAAAAAATGCCTCGAGCAAGCCTTTTTTTATAAAATTCTTTCGCCTCGTCATCAGAAATAACGTCGCGTATGAGATCGGCGTTATAGATTTCAAGTATCTCCCGAGTGTCGGCCTCAAAAATATCTTCAGCTATTTTCTTATATACCTCGGTCCCTTCATAAAAGCGTATCTTCGGGCGTCCCGGCGCTACGTTAAAGAGTGTTTTGAGTTCAGGAAGTATTTTTCTCATTTCCCGCTCCCGGTCTTCAATGCCGTTCTTTTCTTTATGAAGCATTGAAATGATCGCGTCCGGATTCTCAGCGACAAAAAAACTTCTTTTTCCTATCTTGACTTGTTTCATGAGACCGCGCTTCTCAAGCACAGTTATCATGACGTACACCGTAGTCCGGTTAACACCCGCCTTTTTTGCGATATCTTGGACCGTTCCCTTGCCAAGCTCAAGAGCCGCAAGGTACACCCGCGCTTCTTTTTCCGAAAGGCCGTTTTGTTTGAGTTCATTGATCATGAAAATATTCGATTACCAAAAAAGATTAATTATATTTTGCCGACGATCGTTTTAAAAAGACTTTTACCGATCATTTCAGGCGGTTTTTCTATGCCGAGCAACTCAAGAACGGTCGGCGCGATATCCGTCAGAATTCCGCCGACAGCGCGCCTTCGTTTTCGCACCTCCTCCGGAGCGCGCTCTTTGGAAAGCTTAAGGTCTTTAGCAATGAGAAAAAAAGGGACGGCGTTTATCGTATGCTTAGTCGTGACCTCTCCTGAAATAATGTTCAGTTTTTGTTCCGCGTTCCCGTGGTCTCCCGTTATAACAAGAACGGCATCCGAAGCAAGAACGCGTTCAACAATGGCCCCGACATCACCGTCAAGCACTTCAATGGCCTGTTTTACCGCATCAAAATTCCCGGTGTGTCCGACCATGTCGGCGTTGGCAAAATTCGCGACAATAAAATCAAAAGACGCAAACCCCGAAAGAACAGCCTCTTTCACCCCACGAGCGTTCATGGCGGGAGATTCATCAAAGTGAGACGTTCGCGGAGACGGAATGAGAATGCGCTCTTCGTGAGGAAACGGCTCCTCCCTTCCTCCGTTGAAAAAATAGGTTATGTGGGCATATTTTTCAGACTCTGCAATATGAAGCTGATTTTTTCCGGTTTCGCTTATGAGTTCAGACAAACACCACCGTATCTGGAGAGGAGAAAAGGCGGAAAGCGCCGGAAGACCCTCCTCATATTCCGTCATCGTTACAAGAAGGAAGTTCGAAAGAGGTGTCCGCTCGAACGCCATAAAATCTTTCTTGACGAACGTTTCCGCAATTTCTCTCTCTGAGTCCTCGCGAAAGTTATACATGATAAGAGCGTCATTGTCCCGAATCCTCCCAACCGCATTCCCGACACTATCAACGAGCATCCCAGGCTCAATAAATTGGTCGGTTAGTTCGCGCGCATATGAGTCTTCGATGTATTTGATGGGATTGATAAATTTTTCTCCCACCCCCACCGTGAAAAGCTCGTACGCTTTTTTTATTTTTTCCCACCGTCCATCGCGGTCCATAGCAAACGATCTTCCAATGACGCTCACAATGGTTGCAAACGGAAACTCGGCTGCAAGCCTTTCGGAGAGTTTCGGAAGAAATTCGCCACCTTCTTTTGGTGGAGCGTCTTTTCCGTCCGTCATCACATGAAGAAAAACATTTTTTTCGACATGTTCCTCTTTCAAAAGCTCGAGCAGAGCATACAGGTGTTCAATGTAACTATGAACCGAACCGGAAGATGCGAGTCCCATGAGATGAAGGCTTGAAGAGTTTTGACGCACATGCTCGATTGCTTTAAGAAACGCTTCATTTTTGAAAAAGCTCCGGTCACGAATAGAGTAAATAATGCGCGGAAGATGATGGTGAATCGGACGCCCTGCTCCAATGGTTAAATGCCCCACTTCGGAGTTTCCGGCTTCTCCGTAGGGAAGGCCGACGGCAGTGGAAGAGGCCTGAATGGTCGTAAATGGAAAATTTTTTTCAAGAAAATCGAACATGGGCTTGTTGGCAGCTTGAATAGGGTTCCCTTTGATTTCGGCGGAAATGCCAAAACCGTCTAGAATGATCAAAATGACCGGACGATATGATTTCATGGCTCTCTCCGCCCGACGGAGATTTGCTTTTAAATGTTATATAAAGAGTGTAACATTTTTTTCATCTTTCTCCACGGCGCGCAGGCTGGCGGAAGAAACGCATCCGGGCACCTTGCCTCTCTGTTGACATTCTGGGGTGTTTTTTGCTACGATAACCCCATCATTCATTTGTTAATTCTGATGAAAAAGACGGGGTTTACAGGGTTACGTTAGTGAACCGAATACATATCAAATCCCCCGATTTTTAGAATACAATTGCAAGCTTTAATGACAATCGCGAACCACAACCCTCATCTGTTCTTAAGCGGCTTCCCGAGCCGCGTGCTTGACTTTATTTCTAATAATTTGGGAACTAAAAAGGCGTCTACCAATCGGCACATTCTTCGTTTCGCATAATACCATCCCTCGTATCGTCCGCAAGGCTTCGCCGAATTTCTGGCGGCTACGGCGCGATAATCTCTCTTTCCCATCAACTGAAAAATATGAGCACTCTCATGGCACTCCTTGTCGCGCTTTTTGCGTTGGTTATTGGGGGAGGATTGGGGTATCTTCTGCGCCAAAGCATTGCCGCTCAGAGAAAAAACTCCATTGAGGCAAAACTTCGGAAATTAATTGAAGATTCCAGAGCCGAAGCAAAAGAAACTCTCCTTGAAGCAAAGGATAAAGCAGTGAAGATTCTTGAGGAAGCAAAGATTGAAGAAAAAACACGCATGGGTGAGATCCGGAAGAACGAAGACCGCCTCATTCGGCGGGAAGAATCTCTCGATAAAAAAATACTGACCCTTGAGGAAAAAGAACGGGATCTTCAGGAAAAAATAGAACGCGTAAAAGGTATTAAGCAAGAGCTTGAAAAAATGAAAGAGACTGTATTTACCGAACTTGAACGCGTGGCCCGTCTTTCCGAGACTGATGCAAAAGAAGAGATGTTCAGAAAGATAGAAAAGGAACACAACGAAGACCTTACCCGCAGAGTGCGGAAGCTCGAGGAAAGCGGCATTGAGGAGCTTGAACGCAAAGCCAAAAATATTCTTACGACAATTATCCAGCGCCTTGCGACCTCAACCGCCTCAGAAGTTACCACAACAACAGTAACCATTCCATCAGACGATTTAAAAGGAAAGATCATCGGGCGTGAGGGCCGGAACATCCGGGCGCTGGAACGCGCTGCCGGAGTTGAGATCATTGTTGACGACACGCCCGGCGCCATTATTATTTCAGGTTTCGACCCGGTACGCCGCCATATAGCGAAACAAGCGCTTGAAATTCTTATTCAGGACGGAAGAATACAGCCCGCGCGCATTGAGGAGTCGGTTGAAAAAGCCCGACAGGAAATAGAAAAACAAATAAAAGCGGCGGGAGAAGCGGCGGCATTTGAGATCGGCGCGTTTGATCTCGACCCAAGGCTCCTCAACCTTGTAGGACGCCTTAAATTCCGTACAAGTTATGGACAGAATGTTTTGATGCATTCAGTCGAGATGTCTCACATTGCGGGCATGCTTGCAACCGAGCTCGGAGCGGACGTCCAGATTGCTAAAAAAGGAGCCCTTCTTCATGACATCGGAAAAGCCGTTGACCATGAGGTACAGGGAACCCATGTTGAGATTGGGCGGCGCATTTTAGAAAAATTCGGCGTCGACAAACGGATTGTCCAGGCAATGCAGTCGCACCACGAAGAATACCCATATGAGACAATTGAATCGATCATTGTACAAACTGCCGATGCTATTTCCGCATCCCGACCGGGCGCCCGAAGGGACTCAGTCGAGAATTATCTGAAGCGGCTTCAGGACCTCGAAGGAATAGCAAATTCTTTTGTGGGAGTTGAAAAGTCCTACGCCATACAGGCTGGCCGTGAAATACGAGTGTTTGTAACCCCGGAAAAAGTAAGCGACCTTGAGGCCCAGAAGCTCGCCCGCGATATCGCAAATCGAATCGAAGGAGAACTCAAATACCCGGGAGAGATAAAGGTTCACGTCTTCAGAGAAACGCGCGTCGTAGAATACGCAAGATAACCGAAGAGGACCAAAAACGCCCCTTTCCGCACTGCGGAGAGGGGCGTTGTAATTTTGGCGTTTCCAGAGTAGGGTAAAACAAGCTTCTTTGAGAAAGCGGCCGAAAGAGGACTCGCGTGTTCACAGCCAGAGTATTTGGATTTAGAATAACTGTCGAGGCCGGATTTCTTTTTCTTTTTTGCCTTATTTTTTTGTCCGGATTTCAGATCGCTTCAATCCTGAATCTTCCATTTCTCTTTACGCTTTTTATAGCGTCCGGAATTGAGTTTGGATTTCTTTCTTCCCTTCTTATGCACGAGGCCATGCACCTTGTTGTCGCACGGAAATACGGCCACGAAGGACGCAAAATTTTCCTCTTGCTCTTTGGAGCTGCCGGGATTATTGAAAAAAAATTCAAGGAACCCAAAGAAGAATTCTTCATAGCGCTTGCCGGCCCCCTAACAAGCCTCACTCTCGGCGGAATATTTTTAGGAACATTTTTCGTTCTTGACGGACTTTATGCGGCTGGCCGCCTTTCTGATGTGTTTGTGCTCGAATTAATCGCGTTCTTTTGCCAGGTTTTTGGCATCCTCAATAGTATACTCGGCGTCTTCAATCTTCTCCCTGCGTACCCGACCGACGGCGGAAGGATTTTGAATTCCTTCTTCTGGAAATTTTATGGCGAAGAAAAAGGCCTTCGGTACAGCCTGGTTGTCGGAAACGTCTTTTCCTTCCTTTTCATCGGAGCCGGAGTTCTCTCTTTTTCATACGGCAGGTGGTCCGGATTGTGGTATATTCTTCTTGGAACATGGCTCTTTTTCCAGCAGCAATCTATTAAAGAGTCTTCCTCTCTGCCGCCGGATAGTCCCGACGCTGACAGCACCTGGCCTCATGAATAGCACCCCGTGGCATGCGGGGTTTCTTTTTTTATAAATAATCTCTACACTTAACAACATATGAAGATACTATTTTTCGGAGACATTTTCGGACGTCCGGGCCGCGAGGCGCTTCTGCACATCATTCCTGAATGGAAGGCTTCTTTAAAGCCCGATATTATTATTGCCAACGGAGAGAACGTGTCTCATGGCGCGGGGCTCTCCGAATCTTCCGTTAACGAAATTTTCCAGGCAGGCGTACAGATCATTACCGGAGGAAATCACAGCCTTGAGGGAAGCAACGCGGGCAGTCTTCTTAACGACGAGCACCTGCCAATCGTACGTCCAGAAAATATGCCTGAAGGGTCGCCGGGGCGGGGATTCGTATATTTTTCTTTTTCTTCCGGCGAACTCCGACAGTCACATGACAATTCAGACTCAGAGCTTCTCGTCATAAACCTCATCGGACAAACACACATGCGCTTCCATTATGATTCTCCGTTCTCTGCTTTCGAGCGCATTCTGAAAGATGCTGAAATAAAAAAGCCCAAGGTCATTCTTGTTGACTGGCACGCGGATGCTTCCTCGGAAAAGATCGCTTTTGGGTGGTTTGCGGACGGACGGGTAACGGCCGTAATCGGAACGCACACCCACACTCCGACGGCAGACGAACGGATACTTCCCAAAGGTACTGCTTTTATTTCCGATGTCGGCATGGTTGGCCCGCACTTTTCGGTCATTGGACAAGAAATTGAAAACAATATCAAGCGTGTTCTCCTCCAGGCCCCGAGAAAAGTAGATGTTGCTTCGGCTCCTCCCTACGAAATCAATGCGGTACTTCTTGATATCGATGAAATTTCATGGAAAGCAACAAAAATAGAGCGCCAGAGAAAAATAATCTTTTAAAATACTCTGTTTTGACAAAAATTAGAGCAACCCGCTCAACTGGTTTGCCGTTGTGGTTTCATTGTAATGTGCTTTTTTTGGTATATTCTTCCTTAGAAACGCATAAACTGTGGATAAAACAGCACAAAACGCCTGTTTTTGTCTGAAAAAGACGTTTTTGCGGGCATTTTAAGCCTTACAAAATGGCGTTTCGTGGGGTATAATGAGCTTGGCGTTAAAAAATGGTCGAAAAAGCCACCCATTTAAAACTCATATCTATTCAATCCGTTACTTACTAAGCATTTTAAATTTTAACATTTTAAGAGTTTCGTTCGCGTGATCTGGCTTGGACGCGGGTAGATACCCTCAGACAAGAAGGCCACACGAAACAACTGCACCTATGACAATGAAATATGACAAGAAATGGCTTGCTGAGTGGGTCATGAACAAGACCAACAGCACCAAGAAAGACGCAGGAGAGTTAGTAGACGGCATCTTTGACGAAATTGCAAAGACAATGGTCAAAGGAGAACAGGTTAAGATCGCAGGATTCGGAGTATTCAAGGTTTCGCGAAGAGCTGCCCGCGAGGGAATCAACCCGCGAACCCAGGAAAAGATCCAGATTCCGGCAAAAGTTGCCCCGAAGTTCAGGGCCGCAAAGCAGTTGAAAGAAGCAGTTAAATAATTTTTCTTGAATGTAAAAATATCCCGACATCAGCCGGGATATTTTTTTGTGTTTTTTTGAGAGCGCGGGGACGCCGAATGTCTTCGTCCGCTTCTATACAAAACTCTTAAAAAGGATTTTTTGCTCCGCGCACTTCGAAGTGTACGTGACACCCCGTTGAGTTCCCGGTCGTTCCGATAAGTCCGATTTGTTGTCCTTGCGTAACTTCCTGCCCAACCGAGACAAAAACCTGCTTCATGTGGGCGTAGAGCGTTTTCACGCCGTTTGGGTGTGAGATAATAACATAGTTTCCATAGCCTCCGTTCCACTGGAAACTTTTTGCAAATATGACGTTTCCTTCCGCCGCGGCAAATATCGGCCTGCCACATGAAGATCCCGACGCGTCTGAATTCACGAGGTCAACTCCGTTGTTCCCGTGAAAACCGCGGGATCGTCTGCCGCGCGTGATTGGCATCATGAAAAATCCTTTTATGTCGGGAAGACCCGAATATGATGTCTTTGCTGGGGACGGGAGAGAACCAGGAGATACGGGAAGCTCCGGCTGGGAAAAATCTCCTTCCGTGTTCGGAATAATGATCGTGTCTCCAGGCGTGAGCGGGTCTTTGGGGTCAAGTGCAAGGCCATTGTAGGCCAAAATATCATACTCCATCTGTGCCATATCTTCTGCCGAATACGCGCTTTTGTTCGTGAGATATTTTTTTACTATCTTATCGATGGTGTCTCCTTTTTTTATATCATATGTGAAACCCGTAACAGGCAGAATAACGAGCCGTGAACCAACCTTAATCCGGTTTGGATTTGAAAGGTCGTTGGCCCACAAAAGTGTGTTAACGGTAATGCCATAGGAATTCGCAATACTTTGCGCCGTGTCTCCCCACTGTACTTCGTATACAAAAATTTGGTCATCCGGCCCTCCAATGCCGTCGCTTACAAACCCTTGCGGGTTTCTGGTGGCGACAAGTGATTTTCTTTCAGTGATTCCGAGGTTGGCGTCACTCATCGGGCTTTGGCGCGTGTTTGCGGTGGAAGGCGCTTCCAAAACCGGGTCAGGAGAAATGGTGGCGCTGGCATCGCCAATAAAGGCAGTTTCTGTTTTAGTTGGTTCTGAGCCACCAAAGAAATAAGTAAAACAAGAAGTAATATCCCTAAACGAACATGCCTTCGCCTCAACCGGGTGAATAGATAAAAAAAGACTTAAAATAGCCAAAAACCCTATAAAACCCCTTAAAAAAGCCAAAAGCTTCTTTAGGTAAAGAAGCGTTTTTCTAGTAAAATCGTCGTTTTTATGCTGTTTTCCGGCAGTAGTATTATTTTCTTGAAAGGACACCCCTGAACCCATAATTTTTTGGTCCGTTAGGCCATAAACCCCGTCAAACCTCTTACCACCCGTTGATCACACAAACGCTAAATTCGTCATTCTATGCGGTTTTTGGCATATTCCCAAACACTGTACCACCCACATATTGTATACCAACCTGATTGTTTCGGCAAGCAGATTGTCCACAAGGCGACCAGCCCGCACATAACGGAATTTGCCTTCTAAAACAGGGTTTTTGGTATATTTTCTTTTGAAAAGTCATCCTACATAGGATATGCTAGCAATGCGCTTATGGATGTTCCTGAGTTTTTTCCCTTGTTCGTAAATCAAAGAGTCAATGAAAGACAAAGAAACGGAAAATATACAAAAAATAATCCTTGATCCTTTAAACAGCCGCCAGCGAGAGGCGGTTTTAGCAACAGAAGGGCCGGTTTTAATTATCGCCGGAGCCGGCTCTGGCAAAACAAAAGCCCTTACCCACCGCGTTGCCTATCTTCTGTCTCGGGGGGTGCACCCCGAGAATATCCTTGCCGTCACGTTCACGAACAAAGCCGCCCGCGAAATGAAGGACCGCATCACGTTGCTTGTGGAAAGAAACCGACCGCGTGGAGCAGGAGACCCATTCATCGGAACGTTCCATTCCTTTTGCGTCAGAATTTTGAGAAGTGAAGCGATGTATATCGGATATACCCGCTCTTTTACGATATTCGATGATGATGATTCTATCTCGCTTATAAAAGAAATATTGAAAGAAGTGAACGTCAACCCAAAACAGTTCCCGGCCGCAATGGTGTTGGGTATTATCTCGGGCCTTAAAAGTGAGCTTGTTGAATCTTCCAGCTATGAAGGAAGGGATTCAAGTGAGATGTTCCCTAAAATAATCTATCGCGTATTTGACCTTTACGAAAAACGCCTCAAGAACTCGAATGCGATGGACTTCGACGACCTCATTACAAAAACAGTTCTGCTGTTCAGAGGTCATCCGGACATTCTCGAAAAATACCAGAGCCGTTTCCGCTACATCCATATCGACGAATACCAAGACACGAACACGGCCCAGTATGAACTCTCTAAATTACTTGCCGCGCGCTACAAGAATATTTTTGTCATCGGAGACGACGCGCAGTCGATCTATTCGTGGAGAAATGCGGACTTCAGGAATATTTTGAATTTTGAAAAAGATTTTCCGGATTCGCGCGTCATTGTGCTTGATGAAAATTATCGCTCGACCAAAACCATTCTCGAGGGGGCGAACGCGGTCATTTCGCAAAATACGCTTCAGAAACAAAAAAAACTTTGGACGCAAAAGCCAGACGGGGAGAAAATAGAATATGTTATTCTCCCCACGGAACTGAGCGAGGCGGAATTTGTTGCGTCCGAAATTGAACGGCTGAGTAAAGCGGGAAAAGAACTTGAGGACATTGCCGTATTATACCGGACAAATGCCCAATCAAGGGCGGTTGAAGAGATACTACTTTCAAAAAAAATCCCATATTCGCTTATCGGCGGCATAAAATTCTACCGGCGAAAAGAAATAAAAGATATCACCAGCTATCTCCGCCTCATCGCAAATCCGAATGACCAGCTTGCGTTGAGACGAGTTATCAACGTCCCTCCGCGGGGGATCGGAAAAATAACCCTTCTGAAATTTCTGGGCTCGCGTGAACGAATATCCACAGGAGAAAGACCAAAGTCAGGACAAGAAGCAACGAGTGTTGGCGTTTTTGAAAATATTTTAAGCGATCTCCGAGGTTCTGCCCTTATTTTGCCTCCGCACCTCCTCGTTCGAGAAATTGTAAAAAAAATTAGCTATGAGGAATACCTTGAAGACGCATTCCTGGACTCCGAAATGCGCATTGAAAACATACGCGAGTTTGAGGCACTCGCTTCGCGTTTCTCCGAAGGAAGCCCATCCGAGGAACTTATCCGCATGCTCGAAGAAATTTCACTTGTACAGGATGCCGATACTGCCCGTGAAACCGGCAAAAAAGGCGTTACACTTATGACACTTCATGCCGCAAAAGGGCTTGAGTTTCCTGTTGTTTTCATCACAGGAATGGAGGAGGGAATATTTCCTCACTCCAAGTCTCTTTTTGACCCCGGCTCGTTGGAGGAGGAACGTAGGCTTTGCTATGTGGGACTTACGCGCGCCAAAGAAAAGGTCTGGCTCCTCCGCGCGTATCGCCGGAGAGTCTGGGGAGACCATCAGATTAATAGCCCGTCGCGATTCGTAAAAGAAATACCCGAACACCTTTTGAACGTAACTGACGCGGCGGGCGATATGGATTTTTTTAAGGACGACGAGATAGAATATGAAGACGATGAAACACCGCTCGAATAATATTTTTATTATGGAAGATCCGCGAACAACCCTTCATGCACATGGGTACTCTCCAAACAAACTCATGGGGCAGAATTTTTTGGTATCCGAATTGGTTCTCAAAGAAATTATTTCCGCCGCTTCTCTTAGAAAAGATGATGTTGTGCTTGAGGCCGGGCCTGGTCTAGGGGTTCTGACGCGTGAGCTTGCAAAAAAAGTGCGGGCTGTTTTTTCCGTAGAAAAAGACAAAATGCTTTTTAATCTTCTTCACAAGCGCCTTACAAAGGAGCACATGCGGAACGTAGCGCTCTCGTGCGAAAATATTTTAGACTTTTCTCCGGAAATTCTCCGTTCGCGCGGCGCACGATATAAAATTGTTGCAAATATTCCATATTATCTTACGGCGCGTTTTTTGAGAAAATTCCTTGCCGAAGAGTCCTTCAAGCCGTCTTCAATGGTGCTTTTAGTTCAGCGGGAAGTCGCGGAGCGAATAACCGCGCGCCCGCCGAACATGAGCTTGCTTTCTCTTTCCGTGCAGGCATACGGCGAGCCGGAGATCGCCGCGTGGGTCCCGCGAGATTCTTTTTGGCCGGCACCCAAGGTTGATTCCGCAATACTCAAGATATCAAAAATTTCAGAGGAGTTTTTCCAAAAACAAAAACTTGATGAAAAAAATTTTTTTGAGCTCATCCGTTCTGGCTTCTCCCAAAAAAGAAAAACCCTCTCAAACTCCCTCTCAATGTTTTTCAGCGACAAGAAAGCCGCCGGAGAGGCTCTAAAAAAATCCGGCCTTGCAACACGCGCGCGGCCGGAAGAGTTGTCTCTTATTGATTGGGCAATACTGTCCCGAACGAAACACTAGTCATCACCCGCAACCGCAGATGCCCGTAGGTATATTCCCTGGCGGACTTCCAAAATACCACCACGCATCCCATACCGCATTCGGCCACGACTGGCACACGAGGTTTAGACACCCAAGAGGCACATTACATGAAGTACTATATGGGCCGCAGTCATAAATGAACACGCATCCGTAGGAGCAATATAACCCACAGTTGCAGCAAAACGCCCATAAATTTACTCCGGGGACCGGGTTCAGAGCATTAAGATCTTTATAGCAGTCGGGGGATGTGTTCCAAGAAGGCGTATAATCTTCAGACGCATGCGCCGGGGAAGCCATAAAAACATATTTCAGACCATCTAGAAGATCGCTAACAGCGTCTTTTTGGCTTTTCTTTTGAAGCGTAAGATTCTGGTCTTTCGGCAATGCTTTTGTTTGCTCGTTGCCGCTTAAAAACCCCTGTTTTTCCTCCTCAATCAGGGCTGGAAGCACCTCCCGAATTCCCTTTCGGAGACTCTCTGAATCCTTTTCAGCAACCCAGCCCTTTTTTAGGGCGTAATTCAGAATACGCTCCATTGAGTCGTACATGTCCTGGTCAGTATTGAGAGCGGACGGCCCTTTTACAAAACCGTCCTGAATCATAAGTTTTTCTATTGTTTCAACATAATTTCTATAATCAGACGTCCAGACGCGGTTAAAAACATCTGCTTCGGTTAACTGCTTTTTGGGAGATGCGAACGAAAGTGCATCTGGATCAGGAAGAGGAGGAGCGTTTTTATCAAGAAAATCGTTATTTTGCTCCGGGACTTCCGTTGCAAATCCCTTAAAAACCGGCTTTTCTGCCATAATACCGACGAGGGACTGGACGGTGGAGTGGATGTTGAGCGCTCCTTGGCTCGTTATTTCTGTTATATCGCCCGCATGTATCGATGGCTTCCGGCTTTCTCCGGCCAAGCCACCCTTAACTCCAAAACCCTGAACTGTTGTTCTTGCCACCGGCGTTGTTGATTCGTTTCCGCCTCCAAAAAACCAAAAAAAAGCGCCTACAAATGCGATAATGCCAAAAAAAACAAGACCAAAAACAAGCTTTTTATCCATACTGGGCAGTAGAACTTTGATTTAAAGGATTAGCTAGTATTTTTAAAAAAATATGCTTTTTGTGCTTGCTTGCCGGAAATCACGAGGAATTCTTACTGGCCGAAGCTTCATTACCCAGCATACATAAAAATTATACCTATTTCGAGATAAAACAAAAAGGCCTGATACTGGGTCTTTTTTGTTTTTTGCTTAAAATTGGTGGTCTCTGAAGTTGCGTTTTTGAAGCACGCAAGAAGGCTACTTATCCACAGTAAATCAAGGGTATTTGCACAGGAAATGAGATATAATAAAGAAGTGAAATTAGGCGGATATTTTATGTTCAGAACGAAAGCAACACGAACCCTGATTGTGATTTTTCTATTGATGCTCTCAAGTGGCATCACGTTATACGTGATGACGAAAGAAACTCCCGAGTCGCGCCTTGCAAAAAATCTTGGAAAGATTGTCCCGCTGACGCCGGAACAGCAAAAACTTGTTGACAGCCGCCTGGACGAACTCTCGGGAGATTCCGACAACGACGGCCTTAAAGACTGGGAGGAACTTATTTATAAAACCGACCCAAAAAACCCGGACACTGACGGTGACGGAACAAACGACGGAGACGAGATAAAACAAGAAAGGAATCCTCTTATAATAGGACCGAAGGACTCTCTATCCAACCCAATTGCCGACGAAAAGGCTCTCCAGGACGCCTCAACAAGCAATACCTTTACCAAACAATTCGGCGAAACGCTCCTTTCCTCCGATGTGTTTGTGGGTTTGATGCAAAACGGCACGCCCTCGCTTTCCCAAGGAGATACCGAAGCCCTTGCAAACCAATTGGCCGAGGACGGAAAAAAATTCCTTGCGGTCAACGAAGACGAGCTTTTTGCTTCAATACGGATCGCTCCGAAAGATACTCATACGGAGGCCTACTCAATGATAAAATATTTAAACGGACTCGGTAAAATACAGAACGAATATTTTATGGTAGCGCCCGAAGACGATCCCGCATCAATAATAACTGAAGCAACAAAAAGCAAAGATGTAAAAAGATTTGCAGAGCTCAAAAAAAGTATCTCCATTTTTGGTGCCGCCTTAGCGGAAGTTAAAGCCCTCTCCGTGCCCCGCCCCCTCCTTGATGTCCACAAAAAGGAGCTTCTTCTTTTGGCGAGTATGGAAAAACAGCTTACGGCGATCATGGACGCGGAAAAGGATCCGCTTGGGGCAAGTACGGCAATCGCCGGTTATATTGCCTTACGAAAAGAAGGGGCGCTCCTCCATAAGAAAATTTTGGAAATAATACAACAGAACCATTTGGTGTTCTTAAGCGGGGACGCCGGCTCATTTTTTACGGAAACGAGTTTATGACGGGAATATTTATAAAAAAACAATCCGCTGTAGCGGCACTTCTCCTTATCGCGATGTTTTCGTTTGTCTTTTCTCCTCTCGCCCTGCCGCGTCCTGCACAGGCTTCGGTACCGAAACACTGCAGTTTTATTGACGACTACTGCGCAAAAGAAGTCGGCGGAAGGGGGCTCAATGTTATTCAAAATCTTATCAATGCCGTCAGCTCAAACGATTTTTGGGCAAACCTTATTGGAAAGAACCTCATTGCCATATTCCGGGACATGGTTATTAACTATATCGTTACCGGGCGGTGGGCGGGGCCAACATGGGTGTTAAGCTATATTTTCGACCCACAAAAAACAATAAACAACGCGGCC
>Ga0155789_108_pt1 | contig 17778 bp, 20 predicted proteins | sample RifCSPlowO2_01_FD_107443 | JGI IMG/M metagenome (GOLD analysis project Ga0155789, IMG submission 107443) | Candidatus Sungbacteria bacterium RIFCSPLOWO2_01_FULL_47_32 | reverse complement strand
CCGATACAACGCCGCCGGTTATTTCAAATGTTCAGGCTACGGATATAACAACCAATTCTGCCATCATTACTTGGACAACTAATGAAGCGGCAAGCAGCGAATTATATTATGGAATAAGTTCACCAATTTTTGCCACGACCACCACCATCAGAGTAAGCGGTGCAGGAGGCATAACAAATCACAGTATAAATTTGTCCGACCTTATTAACTCAACGACATTTTTTTATGTTGTTGTTTCAAAAGATGAAGCTGGAAATGTGGCTACAAGCACCGAAGAATCATTTGTAACGTCCCCGCCAGCTTATCAGACTGTCTGGGTGCAGCAAGTGGGCGGGCTAAGAACTGATAGCGGTGGTTATTACGGCATAACGTCAGATAATAACGAAAACATCTACGCTGTAAGTGGAATTAATGGTCCAATTAATCCGTCAGAGCCACCGACCGCCGACTCTTTGTTGGGGGGCATAATCATTAAGTCCGATAGTGGGGGAGAAAGAAAGTGGACCCGTCTATTAGGATCTAGCTCTGCTCGGTTAAACTCCACTGTAGCCGATAATGTGGGAAGTTTTATATATGTTGTTGGTTACTCTTATGATGCGATTGGCGATCAAGCCAATAATGGGGGAATGGATGCACTGATTGCTAAATATGATCAAGACGGTAATCAGCTTTGGGTGCGCCAGTTTGGCACAGCGGGCAGTGATTGGCTGACAGACGTTGCCATTGATTCAACCGGCAATGTTTTTGCGTCTGGAGTTGTTGGTGGTATTTTGGATGGTCAACCATTTCAGGGACCGGTTGATGCATTCATTGTTAAATATGATTCAAACGGTAATAGATTATGGACAAGAACCATAGGTTCAAATGTAACTGAATATGCAAACGGACTGGCAATTCATAACGAAAGCGTTTATTTAGTCGGCGATACTAACGGTTCATTAGACGGCCAAACACACACCGGGAACCATTTTGGTTTTATTGTTAAATATGATAGCACTGGCAATCAGTTGTGGGTTAAACAATTCGACAGCACCGGTACTGATCAGTTTTTCAAAGTTAATACAGATAGTTCCGGCAATCTTTATGTTGTGGGCAACACATATGACTCTAACTCATTTATGGGTCAAACCAGTTTGGGTGGGATGAATGCGATAATGGCTAAATTCGATAGCGATGGTAATTTGGTCTTTGCTAAACAATTTGGAACTGGAGGGGCGGCTTTCGACGTTGCTATTAGAAACAATTCCGTTTTTATAACAGGACAAGCAGTAGGCGCATTAAATGGTGAAAAAAGCGCAGGCGACAGAGATGCTTTCTTGGTGCAGTACGATAGTGCTGGTAACTTGCTTAATACCTCGTTGCTGGGGACTACTGCAATGGATGGTGCTATGGGAATCACGACAACAGCAAGTAATGTATATATTGCAGGATTTACATTTGGCGATCTTGGCAGCGGTCTAATTGGGATTAAAGATATTTTTGTAGCAAAATATTAGGCCACAATAATCCTGTTAAGCTGGTAGAGGAACTAAGTCAGGCATATAAATCAACCGATTTTCCTCTTCAAACATAGTTCGCACATCCTTCACTGTGTGCCCCAACCGAAAAACCGCCCCGCGCGGGGCTGTTTTTATGTACCATTGTTGGGAATGCGAACTGGCGGGGGCTATTGACAATGGCAACCAGCTTGCTATAATGGGGGTACTAAACGTGAACGGCATCCTTCGTGGGTGCCGTTCGTTTTTTTATTGCGCCGTTAAAACACCAGACTCTGTCTGGTGATGAATAGGCCGTCCAGACGATGTGGGGAGATATGCTATGATGGGTGAATGAGGTTTCGAAAAAGCACTCACGCAGTCTATAAAACGGAATACCACATCGTCTGGACACCTCGATATCGTAAAGAAATATTCGTGCACGGAGTAAAGCAATACGCAGAAAAACTTTTACAAAATATCGACGGTCTTGACGAAGATATCGAGGTAATAAAGGTGAATGTGCAGCCGGATCATGTCCATATGGTTGTTGTCATACCGCCAAGAGTTTCAGTTGCCGAAGTCGTTCAATACATTAAGTCCCAATCAGGCAAGTTGCTAAAGACAAAATTTCCTTTTCTGCACAAAGCATTTTGGAGCAGGGAAGGCATTTGGTCTCGCGGATACTGTGTATCAAGCGTTGGACTAAACGAAAAGGAAATTTTGGCGTATGTTACCTACCAAAGCATGGAAGACAGAGGGCAACTGAAACTCGATCTCGGATAGGCAGATACCGCCGACTCCGTCGGCGGAGTTTCATTCCAAATAGCGTATCTTCGTTTCCAGATATTCAAAATCCCTAAAGTTACTGCCTGCAAACTGTCGAATTTCTTTCGCGGTTCGTGCGCCTCGTCCAAGGACAATAACCTCTTTACCAGTTTCTTTGAGAAATTTCAAAACAGGCAGAAAATCACCGTCGCCGGAAAGCACGATCACTCGATTGAAATTGTCCCTTTCTTTCATCAAATGGAATGCCAGATCAACGTCGCAGTTTGCCTTCTTTTTCATCCCGCCGTCGTCTTGTTTATAAAACTTCACCGGTTTGAGGAACAGCTTATACCCGAACTTTTCAAGCTTGAGGTAGAAGCGAACGCGCTGAAGATGCCGGTCGAAAAGCAAAAGCCCCGCCTCGTTCAGTTTGCTTACCCTGATTTTTGAGTAGCTGTATTAAGTGATTCTCTAGCTCTTTGAGCGGAACTGTTTCATCTTTTTGATAATCGTATGAAAAGTCATGAATCTCAACACCGCCAAAATAGAAAACTTTGCTTACCCCATATTTCTGTTTTAGGTACTCAAAGAGTTTTTGGTAGTCGATTTTCCAGCCTAAGCTCTTTTCGCCACCGTAAAAAAGGTTTGACGCGTCTATGAAGGCAAAAGTATTCATACGTTTACGCTACTATGCCAGAGCGTTTTCAGCAATGTCCGGTATATAAACATACCGATTCTCTTCCTCAAACATAGTTCGAGCGTCCTTCACTGTGTGTCCCCACTGTGAACGAACAGCCGCTAAAACGGCTGTTCGTTCTTTGTTTAAGGGCTTTTTCGCCAGTTCGGGTTGTTTTTATTTGAAGGTGTGCTAGGCTCTAAATGAGATGTGGAAATATAAATAACTGTAAGCTATGAATGAGGAAATTCCAAAATTCCGGCCCAATGTGCCCGAAGAAGTTAAGGCAACACAGCTTGATGCTTTTTTGCGGGCAAAAAAGCGGATTGAAGAAGGAGAGGTCAAGGGAGAAATCGAGCATGATATGGAATACTTTCGAGTGGGGGTTTCGCTGAAGGGCGGCCAGAAAATTACCGAAAATATTCCTAAAAACGCAGGCGGTATTCGCCTTGATAAAGAGGGAGCAGAGGTTTCTCCAGAGGAAGCGGTTGAGGCAGTACAGAGATTTTACCCCGAGCTTGAAGAATCGAATCTCAAAGAAGCCGTACGGCGGCTTCGCGAATCTAAATTGAAAAAATAAATCTGCTAATTCAAATGAAAACAACCGCTCATAAGCGGTTGTTTTTGCTCTGCAAATATTTTAAAAAGTGCTTTACTCCTTCTTCCTTTTCTTTCCTCTAGTGCCATATTGCCAAATAACCAGTTTTGGGCTACGGTTGGGCCATAAGAATCTTGACAAAAAAGGCCAATAGATGAGCGACAGGGATCTTCTAGAGTCTTTTCAGCAAAATTATCCGAGCGTTGATTTTAGAGATTCGAGCAATTGGCGCATCTTTAGAATAATGGCGGAACTTACGGAGGGGTGGCAGTTTCTTGCCGACTTCAATAAAAGAATTACATTTTTTGGTTCAGCCCGCGTCAGGAAGGGCAACAAATGGTATGACGAGGCGCAAAAGCTCGGATACCTGCTTGCAAAAGATGGCTATCATATTATTACCGGCAGTGGACCCGGCATCATGGCGGCCGCAAACCGCGGGGCGGCTGACGCGCTGAAAGAATCATCCGCAAACGGCACGGAAAGTTCGGTCGGGCGTTCCATCGGGCTCCATATACAGCTGCCCAATGGACAGAAAAAAAATAAATACGTCAGTAACTCACGGGACTTCCATTATTTCTTCGTTCGCAAGGTAATGCTTTCTTATCATGGCTCCGCGTATAACTTTTTTCCGGGAGGATATGGGACCCTGGACGAACTTTATGAAATCTTGACACTCGTTCAAACGAAAAAAATGAAGCCAGTCCCCATTCTTCTTTTCGGCAAAGAATACTGGCCCCCTCTTTTCCAGTGGATGGAAAAGGAGTGTTACAAAAAATTCAAAGGAATGGACAAAGAAGACCTAAGCATTCCGGTGATCGTTGACAGTGCCGATGAGGCCTACATATTCCTTAAGGCAAAACTAAACGGCCAAAAATAAGTCAACACGTCCCATCGGGCGTGTTTTTATGTGTAAAATGAAGCAAGAACTTTTTCTCTAATACTTTTGTCACATGCGCACTGGTCTTTATGGACGATATATTACAGTTCTCCAATCGCCAGAGCGATGCTTCGTGCCCAGTCGATCGAGGCGCCGAGAAGATGAATGAGTCCGGAAAGAAAAAGGACAACGCCCAAAACAAGGTCAAAGATTGACATAACCAATTGCTCCCCTCGGTTGAAAGTACCTTATTTATTATAGGTTTCTTGCTATCTTGGTCAAGGGTTTGTGTGTAATACGGCGAGTGAATCCCGGACCTTCAGGATTTAATTGCATCGCAAAGTTCTTTCCCGTATAATGCAGATATGCCTGAAAAGAAAGGAACAAAAAAAACAACTCCCAGGGTGCTCCTTATCGAAGACGACGAGTTTATGATAAAAATACTTGAGAGGGAGTTTAAAACGCACGGTGTTAGCAACTTTCGGTTCGTACGGGAGGGCGAGAAAGCCGCCGATGAGTTTAATGTCTACAACCCCGATGTTGTGGTGCTTGATATTTTGCTTCCGGGAAAAAGCGGGCTGGATGCCTTAAGAGACATCCGCAAGCTCAAGGCGGGGAAAAATATTCCGGTCTACGTTCTATCAAACTATGGCACCGACGAATACCGGGAGCAAGCCCTAAAACTTGGCGTCCGCGAATATCTTCTGAAATCAAACACGATGATAAGCGACCTTGTTGAAAAGTTAAAAGCTCTCAAATAAAATCTTTTTAATAAAAAAACGCCCCGATGTGCATCGGGGCGTTTTTGCTTGGCCTACAGTTTGATGCTGTCTCCCTTCCTATATTTTCCGGCAAGAAGGTCTTTGGCAAGCGGGGACTCGACCGTATCCTGGATAATGCGCCTCAATTCGCGCCCCCCAAAAACACTTCCGGCGGCCGCCTCCGCAATGCGCGATACGGTTTTGCTCGTAACTTCAAATTCATACCCCTGCTGGCGAAGTCGCTTCCCAAGGCTTCCCAAAAGAAGTGCCGTAACCTTGTGCGTATCTTTCGGAGAGAGGGGCTTGAAGACGACGACTTTGTCGAAGCGGTTTATGAACTCGGGCCTGAAGATGCCGTCTCGAAGTATTTTTTCAATAAGATTTTTTTGAAGTTCCGGATACGGAAGGCTTGACGCAAGCGACTCTCGGATAAATTCGGCTCCGGCGTTGGATGTTCCAATGATGATGGTATTTCTGAAATCAACGCGTTTTCCGAAAGCGTCCGTAAGGCGGCCCTCATCAAAGACCTGGAGAAATAAGTTCAAAATATCCGGGTTCGCTTTTTCGAGCTCATCCAAAAGAACAAGCGAGAACGGATTTTCTCTTACCTGCATCGCCATGATGCCGGGCTCTTTCATTTCGGGGGAACCAACAAGCCGGGGAAGGTCTGTTACTTTTTGAAATTCTGACATGTCGAAGCGTATCATGTGTTTTTCGTCTCCGAAATAAATTTCAGCGAGCGCCTTTGCTGTCTCTGTTTTTCCAACCCCCGTCGGTCCGAGGAAAAGGAACGAACCGATCGGCTTTCCTCCCGCCGCAACTCCCGTGCGCGACCTTCTCATGGCATCGGCAATTCCTTCGATGGCTTGTTCCTGGTCAATGATGCGTCGATGAAGCTCTTCCTCAAGCTTCATGAGGCGTTCAACCTCGCCCTTTGCGAGGTCTCCCACAGGAAGCTGAAGTTTCCGTTCCAGCACTTTTTCTGCATGTTCCGGAAGCACCAGCCTTCCGAGTTCTCCTTTTTGGACAAAGGCTATGACGTCTTCAAGAAACAGAATGGCTTTTTCCGGGAACGGGGAATCGGTGATGTATTGTTCAGAAAGCTGATAGACCTTTTTAATCGTTGGATAGGTAATAAAAAGAGCGTTTTTTTCTTCTTTGTGGGATACGACGTCAGCCAAAATTCCCATGACGGTTTTTTCATCCGGCTCTTTTATTTCAAGGCGTTCGAACAAAGTGCTTATCTGCTGGTTTTCGATAGTGCCTCTTCCGGCTCCCGATTGCGTCGTAAGGCCGATTATTTTCAGTGAGTTCGATTTGAGGAACGGAACAAGGATCTCCGATATGTTCGTCTGCGATTGCGAGGAAATATAATTTTGGAGCTCATCAATGACAATAATGATATTCCCAGCCCATGCGGCTTCCCTCAATACGGAACTGACGAGACCGGCCGTATCGCCGAAACTTTTCTGGCCGTATATCTGCTCAAGATTCAGCTGCACGACTTTTTTATAATTGAGGCTTCCGACGGAATACCCATGATTCATTTTTCTGACAAGCCCCTTTATAATAGTCATTTTTCCGACGCCCGGTTCTCCGATGAGGAGAGCATTTGATTCGGACGACTTTGCAAGCGCTTCTTCAAGGAGCGATATCTCTTTTTGGTGGGCGATAAAATGCAAAAATTCGTCTTCGGAGGATGAAACCGCTATCCCCTGTGAAAATTTATCGAGAAGCGGCGTATAGGCGTATGCCCACGTTTTTCCGATGCCCACCGAACTCGTCAGGCGCGTCAAAAACGTCGGGGGCTGATGTGCGCGTGCCCACTGGTACCACGCGACGATATATGGAAGGTCTTTCGGTTCAAGTTTCGTTTCGTGAAGAAAGTTTCTGAAGCCTCCGGAAAGAGATGCGGTGGTAAGAAAAATATCGCTCAGCTCTATTGTTTTATGCCCGACCCGCTCGGCATACGCGGCGGCTGAGCGGAGGACGGAATCAAACGAATCCGTTGAGATGATATCGGATTGATGCACAACATTCCGGAGTTTTGAAAGAAGATAGGCTTTTTCTACGTTCAATCGCTTAAGGAAAAATTCCCCAAAGTCGAGGTCAAGAAGCGTCTGCAAAATTGTTTCCGACCGGTAGTCCCCGGTTTTGACGAAAAGTTTCGCGGTATCAAAGTCAATATACCCGAGCAGGTTTTGGACGATTGCGGCGTTCGCCGGAAGCTTCGGCGGCACTATTTCCGCAAAATAGGAGATAAATCGATGCCACGCGAAAACTCCGCCGGCAAAAGAAAGAAGTATTAAAAATATTCCCAAGAAAGGGTACTCGCCCGTGAGAATAAAAAGAGAGAACGCAAAAAGAGTTATCGCGGACACGATATGCAATGTTTTCCGGATGGTGGAAAGCGGGACTGCGTTTTCAAGGCGGGCCGATGAAAAGAAAAGTGGAAAATCCATACAATGGAAGCGGAGAGGTAACTACTACTCCGCTCTTCGTTTTAAAACAATAAAATTATTCCAAGGACAAATGAGCCCGGGAGAAGGACCGGCAAAAAGAGCCACGCGACGAATACCGCAAGACTCGCAATGAGGGCGATGACTGATACGACCGTGCCGAATATAATCATTACAAGGCGCATAATGGCGCCAAGCACCCGCGAAATAATATTTCCGGCAAGTGTCGTCAAAAATTCGGAAAGATAAAAACCCCGGTGGTAGGGTTCAATGTAACGGTGCCACGGATAAAAAAGCGTGCGAAAAAGATGGAGGACCGAAAAATAATTCAAAACGCCGCGGGCGAATGTGATCCCGCTTTTCATGACCGAGGCGGCACCCGACGAGTAGTGCCAGTAGATGTATTCGAAAAAAAACATACCAGGCAGTAGAAATTCGGCTGGCGCTTTGCGCCAAAAAATCTTATTTAAATTACATGCACAAAGTAAAAAATTTTAACTTTTTTGTCAGATTGTAAGGATAAAAATCGAATTTCTACTGCATGGCATGCGCGAAAATATACGAATGGCCGGCGGAATAGTCCTCGCTCGGCTAGCGTTCTCCGATGTGCAATTTTTTTGAATATTCTTTTCCGGAGCGGAGAATTTTTATGGAAACTTCATCTCCGATCTTTACCGTATCAAGAATATCTTCGAGAGTGTTCTTTTCATTGATGGTGCTGTCTTTGCATTCAGTGATGATATCGAATTCCTTGAGGCCGGCTTGGTGGGCGGGAGAACCCGGGACGATGCCATGACCGTCGGGGCCGTGTTCGCGGAGTATCAGAGCGCCCGTTTCCCGCGGAAGTTTGAATTTTTCCTGAAGATTTTTGTTCAGCAGAATATAGCGCACTCCCAAAAACGGCTTTCGTATCTTTCCGAACTTTTTAAGGTCTTCAAGGTCGGCCTTCGCGCGGTTGATGGGAATCGCAAATCCGATATTTTGCGCGCCGAATACAACAGCCGAATTGATGCCGATAACCTGCCCTTTCAAATTCACAAGCGGTCCGCCGGAATTTCCTGGATTGATGGCGGCGTCAGTTTGAATAAGTCCGCGAAGCCGTTCCTGGTGTCCAGTCATGTCAGTCACCGCGGTGATAAAGCGCGAAAGGCCGGAAACAATTCCCGAAGAAACGGTGTTCTGAAATTCTCCGAGAGCGGTTCCGATGGCGATAACGGTTTGTCCAAGGACTATTTTATTCGAATCTCCGAGGTTAAGCGGCTCAATGCAGTTTTCTCCCGGCTTGCAGTCGGAGTCTATCTTAAGGATGGCAACATCATTGATGGGGTCGCGCGCCACGACATGGGCCTTGTATTTGTCGTTCGTTTCCGTAAGCACCGTGTATTCGGCCTCTTTATCCATGACGACATGTTTATTTGTAAGAATAAAACCGTCCAACGTTACCAAAAAACCGGACCCGCCTCCGACACGCACCTTTCCATCTTCCGTTCGGGGAAGGCTTTGATAAAATTCCTGCTGTTCCTCGGGGGTTGGCTGATAGTTTCCATAGGGCCCCGTGCCGAAATACTGGTTTAAGGGGTTTTCAGCTACAATTTCCTCAAGCGTTTTTGAAATGATAATGCTTACGACCGATGGAAGGGTCTTTCGCACTACTTCGATAATAGATTCTTCGTGGGTCATGAGAAAATAAGTTAAAAGCGCTGTTTATCTTTATTGTTGAGTAAGAGAGAGAAATGCAAAAGTTTTACATTTCCGACCTGCCCGCGCAGGCGGGGCGAGCGACGGCATCAAAGGGCTTAATACCCTTTTTTTTTTGCTTCTTCTATTATAGTATATGGACACCCAAGAGTAAAAGAAGATTACCCCCCTTGTAGCTCAACGGATAGAGCACCCCCGTCCTAAGGGGGTGATAGAGGTTCAATTCCTCTCGAGGGGATTCCAGGTTTCACTACTCGCGATAGCTCTCTCGTGGCGTGATTCGCCGGTTTTGCTATACTAATTATAAGAATATAAGAAATAGTATTTATTCGTAACTATACACCAATGGTTTCAAAGATTTTTTCGAGTTCTATTTTTTATGCGCTTGCCCTTGTCGTGGCGAGTTTTATTCCGTTCTTCGCTTTCGCTGATACATCGACCACGTCAAGCCAGCTTGTCGCCGCATACGCGTTTGACGAGGGAACGAGTACGGTAGCGGCAGATTATTCAAACGCCAACACAATGACTCTCATGAACGGAACCGGGTGGGGAGCCGGAAAATTCGGGCAGGCGCTGAAACTTGACGGAGCAAATGATTACGCAGAAGCTCCGAACGCGCCTTCCTTTCCCGGCGAGCGAATGACGGTTGAGTCGTGGGTGTATTACGCGGATAACGGCCAAAGCCAAATGGCTGTTGGAAAACCGTATTCCCCGACATCAAACATCAGTCCGTTTTTTTGGTACAGCCTTCGGGTGGTTCCAATGAGTTCAGCCGAGGGACTGCCGCAATTTTGGGTAACAACCGGCGCTGACGTTGCGCATTCGGTCAATTCGTCGGTAAATGTCCCGGTGAATACATGGACTCATCTTGCCGGAGTATATGATGGCTCAAGCCTTCGCATGTACATGAATGGAGTTGAGACCGCAAACATTCACGCTGAAGGGCATATTGATACGATAGTTTCTCCGCTTCGCGTCGGAGCAAACGGAGTCTTGGGAGAAAATTGGAACGGTTCTATTGACGAAGTGCGCCTCTACGCAAGAGCGCTTTCACAATCGGAAATTCAAGCGGATATGAATACGCCGGTCGTCCACCCAGTCGTCATCCCTTCTCCTGTTCCGACACCCGCTCCAGTCCCAACACCGACGCCTGCTCCAGCGCCTGTTCCCGCGCCGTTACCCACGCCCGCTCCTGTACCCGCTCCAACCCCCGCGCCAATCCATTCAGTTGGTTCTATGACAGAAGCACAGCGTTTGAGCTTGATTGATACGTTAAGAGAACAAATCAGACAGCTTACAATCCAGCTTCTCCAGCTTCAGATAAAGCTCTTGCAGGAAAAGTTGAGCGGAATGCATTAAAAAAATACCCCGCGCACGCGCGGGGTATTTTGTTTTGTTTTCTCAAAACCAAGAGCGCTGTTGTACGCACAAATCGGTGTCTGAACTTTAGGGTACCTTCCAGTTGAAGAATGTAAAGCATATTTGACATTATGGCACTACTTGCATTACAGTCAAATCAAGCACGGTACATGTATGCAGGAAATAATTTCAAACAAAGTTTACGAGTTGCGTTTCAAGGCTAGCATTACCATATCTGAAGATGCACTTGTACTTCACAAAGAAAATGGAATTTTGGACGAAAGGATTGAAGTTCTCGATACCTGCTGTTCACATCTCGGACATGTGTTTGACGACGGACCGAAGCCAACCGGCAAGAGATTTTGTATGAATTCTGTAGCACTTTACTTTGTTCCAGATGATAACTGATTCATAAAAATAACAGAGCAACGGAAGTTGCTCTGTTATTTTTTAACTATTTATTGAGCCACTCGGGTCGCGCTACTCTCGCGAGCATACGGGAACACGCCGATAAAAAATTGTCTTGGCGGGGTTTAAGCGATTCGAACCATGTGGGTCGCACTGCACTCATCGCGTTGATTTTATCCTGTTTTTTCTATATAATAGTAGCAATGGAACACGAATTTCTCAAGGAAAAATATGGCCTGCACAAAAGCTCCGAAGTGGAGAAGGCGGCAGAGCGTACAAAACAACGCACCGGAGAAAAAGTGCCGCAAAACCCCGACGCACGCATCCAAAACTATCTTGACCGCATGGAACGCCTTGCTTTGGACCCCGAAAAAAAGCAGGAACGCAAAATGTTCGGGGGCGAGCCCCGTCCACGCGCCCTTTCGCTTCTCCGCGAAATGGTGATGAATAAATATGTCCGTCCGCACAAAGAGAAGATGGCCGAGGGCGCGGCAAGAGTAGAAGAACGCGCCGCGCGGGAAATGGGAATCGAGGCGCAATATGGAGAGCAGGAATTGGAACAACACGGGGACATTGCTGTAGAAGACCTGGAAAAATCCTTAGACCAGTGGATTTCATACCTTTCGGATGCTAATGAACCATATCCAGTATGGTTCCGTTACTATGCCTTCCGCAACGTTCTTGATCTCGGCGATTACGACAAGGATAAGGGAGAATTTACAAGGCGCTCTCCCAGAAGTGTTCGGCTATTCCCCGAAATAGACCGAGGAGCGCTCGCATATGTTGAGCAGATGATTGAGGCCGCGAGAGACCCGGCAATGTTGGAACGTTTGCAGAAAGCGCAAAAAGCGGCAGCTAACCAAGATGTTCCCGTCGGCGAACTAATCACGAAAGAAAAAGCCGGAAGCTTCGCCAAGCTCTCTTTCGCCAAACAATACGCGGAAGGAATCAAACAAGCAGGAGAGATTACGGATGAGATGCGAAAGGAGACGGCAGGCAAATGGGTCAAATATCAAAAAGGCACCGACCCCACGGCTCTCTGGGCATCTCTTCAAAACAAAGGCACCGCTTGGTGCACGAAAGGATTCGCGACCGCAGAAACCCAGCTCAAAGGCGGCGATTTTTACGTTTATTACACCCATGACCGACAGGGCAAACCAACGATTCCACGCATCGCCATACGCATGCAGGAAGATCAAATTGGCGAAGTACGCGGCGTCGCCGACAACGACCAGAATCTTGAGGGCAACGTGGCCGTAATCGCCGAGGAGAAGATGAAAGAACTGCCTGGAGCGGAGCGATACAAAAAGGCCTCCGCCGATATGAAAACGCTCACTACTATTGAGAAGAAAATAAGTCACGGAGAAAACCTCAATAAAGACGACCTTGTTTTTCTCTATGAACTGAACGCTCCCATCGAAGGTTTCGGCTACCAACGCGATCCGCGTATCGCGGAACTCCGCGGCCAAAGAAATCTCGAGGAAGACATGCCAATCGTTTTCGAATGCGAGAAAAACCAGATTGCGCATAGTATAAAAGAAATCAAAGAAGGCACGAAGGCCTATGTCGGGCCTCTCGTTCCCGGCATCTTTGACAAGATTCAAGAGCACGACATCGATCATGTTTACACCTCTTTCCCCGAAAGCAAGATCATAATTGAAAAGGATTTTGAAGCGGGCCCCATGACTCTGAGAGAATTTGAAAAGCAAATGGAACGGCACAACAGAAGCACCGCCGACAGATCGCTCCATATACAACTCTCCGGTTACGCCAAGGATATGATGCAAAAAATCGGAACGCGGGAACACCCGGCCTTGCAAGAAAAAGAAACATTCTCTCTCGTCCGGCTCAAAGTCGGCGATCTTGGTTTTCCCAAAGGCAAAAATCCGACAACCGACGAGGTATACAGACGAATTGAAGAGCTAGGCCTTGAACTCTGTCCGCCGGAAACTGGACCAGCCTACCGTCTTAAATACTTAAATCAGCCGACGGGCGAATGGTTTCGGATTGGCATGAAGCAAATCACCGACCGCGGCGGCGGCCCGGACGTCTTCGACCTGGAGCGGGACGAGGGCGGTCTGTGGCTGAGCAGCCACTGGACGAGGCCCTCGGATGGGTGGAATCCCGACCGTGGGTTCGTCTTCCGTCTCCGCAAGTTGAAACCCTCAAAAACTTAGTGCTTTGCCCTTTGACGCTTTAACCCTTTGATTCTTTTGTATTCCGTCCGCTAAATTTTTTTGATAGTATTGTATCAGATGGGTTACATCGGACGGCTACGGTTTTCCGAGACCCTTCCGGCAGATGCAGATTGAGAGTCCGTCCGGTTACGGCTTGGCGGAGAGGATTTGCATTGGTGTCAACAAAAAAGAAACAACTTGGTGCGTTGCGCTCGTGGAGTTATGCTCCCGAATAAAATACAGCTCAGTCTCATTTATTAGACGGGCAGTGGCACGGATGGCGCGGCGCACGAAACCGACCGCGACGGCAACCCGAACGTCTTCAACCTGGAACGGAACGAAGACGGTCTGTGGCTGAACAACAACTGGACGAAGCCCTCGAATGAGTGGAATCCCGACAATGAGTTCGTCTTCCGTCTCCGAAAGTACTTTCTTTCCGCGCTTACACGGTGCGGTTTTTCTTTTCTGGATTCGTCAGACTTCTTTTCCAGCCGCCGAGCATTTTGCCGATCTCCTCCAGTTTGAGAGCAACATCCTCGCATTGCTTGTCAGAAATGAGTTTTCCTTCCCAAGCCGTAGCGATCAAAAATTTGAGCAGGTCGGTTGCCAAGACACACTCCGCGATTTTCTCCGCCTTCTTTTCTTTTTCGGTAAAATAAGCGATATATGCGGATTCCAGAAGATCAAGGAATTTATTTTCAATTCTCGCGCCAATAGTATAGCGGGCGCCTTTTGCGATATGAGGAGAAATATTCATCCAAAACAAATATCCCTCTTTGATTCGGTTGAGGATGGAGGCATCACCGAGAGAGAGAGAGAGAGTAAACAGGGTGCCGGGTCATCTTTTCCATGATATCATTTCTTTTGAAAATTTGCTTGCCGCATGGCGTGAATTTCTACGCGGCAAGAAGAGACGTAAAGATGTCGCCGAATTTTCTCTGAATCTTACGAGCAACATCATCGCGCTTCATTGCGAGCTTGCCGATAAAACTTACCGGCACGGGTCGTATAAGGCCTTCCGAATAAACGACCCGAAGCCGCGCAACATCCATAAGGCGACTGTCCGCGACCGACTGCTACACCACGCCATTTACCGAATTTTGTATCCCCACTTTGACCCAAAGTTCATCTTTGATTCGTATTCCTGCAGATACGACAAGGGTGTGCATCGCGCTATAAACAGATTTCGTGCATACGCACGGACGGTTTCAAAAAATCATACGCGAACCGCATGGGTTTTGAAGTGCGACATACGAAAGTTTTTCGCAAGCATTGACCATGAAATCCTGGCCAATGTCCTAAGGCGGCGCGTCAAGGACACGGATTCCGTTTGGCTTCTAAGAGAAGTGGTCGGCAGTTTTCACACTGAGGGCAAGCCGGCAGTAGGCCTACCGCTGGGAAATTTAACCTCCCAGCTTCTGGTTAATGTTTACATGAACGAATTTGACCACTTCTTGAAAAGAGAATTGAAAATCGCCTACTGCATTCGATATGCCGACGACTTTGTCATATTACATGAGGATAAAAAATACCTCGAAAATATTCTACCAAAAATATCGGCGTTCTTGGAAATAAAATTAAATCTCTCGCTTCATCCGGACAAGGTTTTCATAAAAACTTTAATGTCGGGCGTAGATTTTCTCGGTTGGGTGCATTTTCCACATCACCGCGTTCCAAGAACCTCCACAAAAAGAAGAATGTTCAAAAAACTTGCGACCACAGATAACCCACAATCCAAAACTTCTTACCTTGGATTGCTGTCGCACGGAAACACATATCGCTTACAGCAAAGAATACGACGATTGAAATGAGCCACTCGGGTCGCGCTACTCTCGCGAGCATACGGGAACACGCCGATAAAAAATGTCTTGGCGGTGTCTGTTTGAAAATATCCGAACGGAACTGGCTGTGCCCCGCCTGCGTTGAAACTTCGGCGGGCAGGTCGGCGGGCGGAATTTCCCCCACACCTTCCGCCCGCCTCGCCTTGTTTACCCGCCGTAGCTTCAGCGAAGGAGGGCCTACCCGACCGAAACTCTTGAGTGAAGGCGGGAACCGGAGCGGAAAGCATGCCCCGTAGTGAACGCGAAGCGTTCTACTGCTGGGGGACGATTTTCCCGATGGCTTGGCCATCGAGGATCCTCGATTTTGTAAATTCGCTTTGCTCATACAAAATCGGGACAAGTTTTTCTTTGGCGGCAAATTCTCGCTCTTTGAAATGAAAAAGAGCCAACACCTTGCGATGTTGGCTCCGATATACCCGCGATTGACGAACGACCTTGGCTCATTGGGCTGTCAGTCGAGTTCCCTCGTTGGTGAGGATGTAGACGCGATTCTTGTGCCCGTCCCACACGGTCGCGTAGTCGGACATCCAGTTGGTCGCCTCCTGCTCGCTAAAAACAAGATAGCCGTGGTCGATGAGTTCTTGAACGCATTCAGGATGCGCGACACGCATCGCTTCGATGTCGAACCGGCCGTCCCAATTGAAAGTTGGGCTCGGAATGACATAGAAAGTGTGATTGCGTTCACCGATGCAGGTCTTCTCGCCCCACGGCCGCGCATTGAGATAGTCGAGCAAGATGCGAGCGTTGTCCGAGAGTGGTTTGGGCTGACGAACCCAAATGGTCGTGCAACCGTGTTGGAGGGTATTACCCGCTACCCACCCAGCCGGACGCCATTTGCCGTCGGATGAATCGTACTTGTCGTCCTTGTGGATGACGCTGCCGGGAGGTAGTCGCACCCCCTCGATAGCTACCCCACTACTGGGATGAACATGAGTCTGCACTAGTCGCTCCTTTCGCTTTAGTTTGGAAATGTGCTGTTCAGTTAACAATCAGCATTAAGTTTAACCAAACGTCAATACGAAAACAGAAACCCTTTCGAGTTCCTGTTCTCAAAAAATTCTTATGAAAAAATTTCTTTTGCCCTTCATTGATAAATCCTTTTCCTTTTCGCCAAAAAATCCCTTTCAAATTCTATGCGAGCGGCGCGGAACGCGCCGCGAGCTAACCTCTTCAAATTTGCATTTTCCCAACTGGCTGTGGCGATGTCCCGAAATTAGAACCAAAACGGCTTGATTTCAGGAACGTTGATAACATTGTACGGGATCTAAGGCGAATCTACAAAGAAAATCCAGCCTCTTTTGACGTTCCTAAGTTTGCCCAGAAAATTTATTAAATTGGAGGCTATAATTTGAGTATAAAGCTCTACCATCCAAAATTACTAAAGAAATTTTTATTTCTTATTTGTTCTAGAGCTAGGCGAACATAATCCACTGTATTCTGCGGTAGGTCATCAATACTAAACCACTTCAAGCCCCCGCAACGGTCTGGCTCTACATTGCTTGGATCGCCTTGCCAAACTATAGTCTCTAGAAACACATTAAAGAACTCCCCATAGTTACCCGAGGCACTGTGGTGTATCACATGCACCACAGTAAGATCCTCGGGCTTAATCTCAATTCCAATTTCCTCCTTTGCTTCTCGAGCGATTCCCTGTTGGACAGTTTCTTTACCATCAAGGTATCCGCCTACTAAACTATACTTGCCTTCCTCGTGATTAGTATCGATACGCTTATAGAAAAGAATTTCATCTTTCTTTCTAAGTATTAAGAAAACCGAAACATTTAGTTTAAAAGTATTGTTCATAAAATATTTTATCACTGGCGGTGATGTATTAGCCTTTGCACGAACCCACTTCGCACGAGCGGAGCGCGTGGTGGCTTGAAACTGCCTCGTACGCTCCGATTGCGTGGTGATGCGAGACAATGCGCCTCGGACACGCTCGCGGACTCGCGTGTGCAAAAACCAAAAAATTTCCTTGCATTTTTCCTGCGTCTCCTCCCCCCACCCCTCCGCCGCGAAGCGGAAAAAGAAATGGAAAGGAAATTTTTGGTTTTGCTTCGCCGTTTCAGTCTCCGAAAAGAGCACTATTATTTTATCACTTTTGGTTGATCTTTTCTCCGCCCTCACGGCGACCGAGGCGCACCCGTATCCATGGTTGGTGGTAACTCTAAACTTCGTGACTTCGACGGCGAAAGTGCCAACTTATCAAAATCGAGCCTCGCCATACAAAATTCTTTTAGGAATGGCGAGGCACGAATCCTATATGTGTTTGCCCCTTCCTCCCGTGCGCACACATCATCCCCGGTACTCACCTCGAAAACGGTTTATTCGAAGCATTACTCGCCTATAAAAATGTCTGATTTGCTGTGACATGGCTTGTGGATAAATTCACTTCTTTTTACATAGGTATCATACTATAATATATGCATGGCGAGCAACCAAATTTTCAAAGCAGTCTATTTTTCTGACTACAAAGAAATGAACCCAAAAGCAAAAGGCGTTGTTTTGGCTTTTGGTGAGAGAAATATAGATTTATACAAAAGCGTAGCTGATCTTGGAAGTAATGAATTGCGTAACTTACTCGGAACCGACTCTTATCTTGAGCTAGAGCAACGTGCGCAACAGGAGGGATTGCCGATAAACACTTACTGTCTTTGGTATTTGCGAAAAAATCTCGGAGT
>Ga0155789_121_pt1 | contig 27071 bp, 31 predicted proteins | sample RifCSPlowO2_01_FD_107443 | JGI IMG/M metagenome (GOLD analysis project Ga0155789, IMG submission 107443) | Candidatus Sungbacteria bacterium RIFCSPLOWO2_01_FULL_47_32 | reverse complement strand
CAGTTTTCGTTGTCGCCCGTGTCAGTTGATTTCCCGCAAGGAACAATGGGCCCTCCGGGGCCGATAATTCCTGCGAGGGCGGGGAGAGTAAAAGAAGCAAGAATAATAATGACGAAGAAAAAAAGGATTTTTTCTTTTTTTTTGTTCATATGCTCGGAAAAAACACGGGTGCGTCTGAGTTGTGCGGGCAGAACGACTAGCGTTTTTGTACTAGAAGAGAGAGCGCTGACGTAGCTCTGCTTACGGCACTTCCCACATCGAATTTTCCACGAAGAACCGCATCAATCATGTCTGCGAAAATGTCGGAAACGCGGGATTCACCCGGCTGAATCCATGTTTTTGCGGAAAGGGACTGGTTGTAGAACGCGACAAGTTCGTCCGGAACTGTTTTTGTGTCAAGCACAAGGTCTCGTCTGGCGGGAGGAAGGCTTGTTTCGGTAATATACTTCTTTGCCGCGTCATGTGTTGCCGCAAAGTAAACAAAACGCCACGCAAGAGCCTTAAGTTTTGACAGGTGGGAAACCGCAAGAAAATTGTAGCGTCCGTAATATACTTTTGGCGCAGTTTTTGAAAGCTGCGGCAAGGGGGCTGTCATGAAATTCAAGTGGGGGTTTTGTTCTCGTATTGTTTTTATGTCTCCGGCAAACCCAAGCATCATCGCGGTTTTTTCTTGGATGAATGCATCGGTTGAATTTGGAAATGTCCTGTTCCACGAATAGTTCTTTTGTTTGGGGCTGGCGAAGGATGTGTAAAATTCAACTGCCGAGTGGGCGGGAATAGACTGAGAACTTGGAAGCGGAGTTGCCATAAGCACCTGATTTTTTACCGGATCATAAATTCTGCCGCCCGCCTGAAAAATAAAAGCAGAAACAATATCCGCAAAGTGGTCGATATTCGTATATTCCCCTAAAGCGCCCCCGGACCGATTTATGGAGCCGTCGGGAGAAATGTCGTTTAACTTGGCCGCATCGTTGAGAAAATCGGTCCACGTTTGCGGGGGCGAAGGAATGTTTGCTGAATTAAAAAAGTCTTTGTTGTAAAAAAGAACAAGCGAATCAAGCGATAAAGGAAGGCCGAGGATGTCGCCTGCCGGTGTAACAAGCCCCTCGTATGTTCCGTCAACGAACGTTCTTTTGAATTCGTCCCGTTCTATGATTGGAGTAGCTTTTTCCGTTGCCGGATATGCATCGGCAACGGAGGAAATTTTATCCGTATCATCGTGAATATTGCTGTTTTTCAGCATGAAGACGTCAGGGCCATTCCCCGCGGCAAGGGCGTTCACGAGCTCCGATTCATAATTGTCTTTGGATATTTGCTTGTATGTGATGCGAATTCCGGTGTTTTTTGCCGTAAAACCCGATGAAAGAGTTCTCCACGGCCCTTCCTCATCAAATCCCCAAACCGTAAGGTCTCCTCCTGTCTGGGTAGAATTTCCACCTCCTCCAATAATTCCCAAAAGCAAGAGGAGCGCTATTAAAACAAAAAAAGCAATGAGACCGAAAATAATAAGCTGAACGCTGGAAATTCTTGAGGATCCCATAAAAGTTCATATGCGCCTTTTGGAGGTTCTCGTATTATGGAGGTCTCCGGAAAGTGCTCTATGATTATACTGTTAAGGATTTTTGGAAAAACATTCCGTAGTGGTGCGAGCCGACGATAAATTCGTGTTTAAATTCAAGTCCCGCGGAGGCCGCGAACTTTTTTGTGGTATCGGGATCAACTCTCATCTCAACGGGGGGGCCTGCGGTAAATTCCGACTGGTCCCACTCAATGACGGAAAGCCATCCTCCGGGCTTGAGGACCCTCGCGGCTTCTTTTAAAACTTCCGGTTTTTTTTGCGACTGGAACAAAATATTCGCCACCATGACAAAGTCAACCTGCGCGTCTTTTAATTTTGATCCGTTCGGTGACTCAAGGTCTCCCCACACCGTTTCAATATTTGAGATGTGTTCTAGGTTTGCTTTGACGCGGATGGTATCAAGCAGTGTTTTTTGAATGTCGATCGCGTATACCTTGCCGTCTTTTCCCACTGCTTTTGCGACAGGAATGGTAAAATAGCCGGCACCGCATCCGAAATCGGCAACATACAGCCCTTGCGGAAGGCTGAATTGCTTGACGATCTTCTCGGGCTGGAGGAAACCGTCTGAAATAGTATCATGAGGTTGTTTGGTACTTGTCTCCATGAGGAGATTGGGCGTGCGGGAGAGTCCCGCATACGCGTGAAGTCCGTTGCTTCTTTTAAAAAACAATGGCGGAAGCAACTTTGTCGCCTGCATCCATTTTCATGATGCGGACTCCCTGGGTTGCCCGCCCGAAAACACCAATTGAAGGAAGGGGTGTTCGGATGGTCTGTCCTTTGCGGGAAATTGCGATGAGCTCTTCTTCTTCGCCGTGGAGAATGTGGGCGTTTACAATGGAACCGTTCTTCGAAGTTATTTTTGCAGTCTTGATTCCGGAGCCTCCTCTTCTTTGCTTTTTATATTCTTTCAGCGGAGTTCGTTTGCCGAAACCGTTCTCGGTTACGACGATAAGCTCGCTTCCCTTTTCGGACTTTTTGTCGGCACCCTCCGAAACAATATCCATCCCGACGACATCATCCCCTTTTCCGAGGCGCATGGCGCGGACCCCGGCAGCGTTCCTTCCCATGGGCCTGACGTCGCGCTCCGAAAACCGGATTGCTTTTCCGAGCTTTGTTACGAGCACCAGCTCGTCCTTGCCCGAGGTTATCTTTACCCAGCGGAGGGTATCATCTTTCTTCAGTTTTATCGCAATAAGGCCTGATTTTCGCACCGATTCAAAGGAATGGGCATCCACCTTCTTAATTATACCGTTTTTTGTGACCATGACGAGAAAGCCGGTTCCCCCCTCTGTTTTTTTGGTGGGCTTCTTGGGTGCGGCAAGGACCGATGTTATTTGCTCGGTTTGGGAAAGCGAAAGGAAATTGAAAATAGCTTTTCCTTTAGAAACGCGCGAACCTTCGGGAACTTCATATGCTTTTATCTGGTATACCTTGCCGCCGTTGGTAAAGAACAAAATATCCGAGTGGGTATTTGCGGTAATAAAGTGCATCACGGCGTCCTCTTCTTTGGTTTCAATCCCCATGACTCCTTTTCCTCCGCGCTTCTGAACCTTATACGCATCCGGCTTGATGCGCTTGATGTATCCGCCCTGGGTAAGGACAATGATAGTATCTTCTTCTGGGATGAGGTCTTCATCCTCAATTTCGCGTGCGGCATTCTTTACAAGATGGGTTTTCCGTTCGTCTCCGTACTTTGCTTTTACGTCGAGAAGTTCTTTTTTGACGACGCCGGATATTTTCTTTGGGTCTTTCAGGAGCGATTCAAGTTCTTTAATGAACGCGAGTTTCTCTTTAAGTTCGTCTTCTACTTTTTTCCGTTCAAGGCCCGCGAGCGCTTGGAGCTTCATTTCAAGAATGGCGGTCGCCTGGAGTTCGCTGAACTTGAATTTCGCCATCAAATTTCTATGGGCTTCTTCCTTGTCGTCTGATTTTTTTATGGTTGAGATGATCGCGTCGATGTGGTCGAGCGCTTTTTTCAGGCCCTCAAGAATGTGCGCCCGCTCTTTGGCGCGCCTAAGTTCGAATTCCGTTCTTTTTGTGATGACGACGTTCCTGTGTTTGAGATATTCCTCGAGCACCGTTTTTATAGAAAGGGTCTGCGGCTGAATGCCGTCAACGAGGGCAAGCATATTGAGATTGAAGTTTTTTTCAAGATCGGTGTGTTTGTAAAGGTTGTTCAAAACTTTTTGAGGGAAAGCATCCTGCCGGAGGTCAACGACAATGCGAAGTCCGTCTTTGTCGGATTCGTCGCGGAGATCCCTGATGCCCTCCATTTTTTTTTCTTTCACAAGTTCCGCTATCCGTTCAATGAGTTCAGATTTGTTTACCTGATATGGGATTTCGCTGATGATAATCTGCGAGCCTCGAGATCCTTCCGTTTTCCCTTTTTCGACTATTTCCGCCTTGGCGCGATTAAGTATCGCGCCCTTCCCCGTGATATAGGCCTGGCGTATCTCTTTTTCATTAAAAATAAAACCTCCCGTCGGAAAGTCAGGTCCTTTGATGAATTCCATCAGGTCGTCCGATGTTGCCTTTGGGTGTTCACTAAGGTGTTCGAGCGCTGTTACAACCTCGGTAAGGTTATGGGGGGGAATATTCGTTGCCATTCCGACGGCTATTCCCACTGAACCGTTCAAGAGAAGGTTGGGCAAAGCCGCCGGAAAAACCATCGGTTCTTTGCGCGTTCCGTCATAGTTTTCAATGAACGGAACCGTTTCCTTTTCGATGTCTTTCAGCATTTCCTCGGCCAAAGCCGTCATGCGGGCTTCCGTATACCGGTAAGCGGCGGCGTTGTCTCCGTCAATTGAGCCGAAGTTTCCCTGGCCGTGTATCAGGGGATAGCGGAGCGAAAAATCCTGCGCCATGCGGACAAGAGAATCATATACGGCGTTGTCTCCGTGCGGGTGGTATCTTCCGAGAACGGTACCGACGATGTTTGCGCACTTCGTAAATTTCACGTTATGCCGGAGTCCCATTTCGTGCATTGCATACAAAATCCGCCGGTGAACCGGCTTGAACCCATCGCGCACATCGGGGAGGGCGCGCATGACAATAACGGACATCGCATAAGCAAGATACGACTCCTGCATTTCGTCAACTATTTCTCGTTGTCTGATCTTTCCTATATCGGCCATAAAAAGTTAAATATTTTTTGGTACGCATTTTTTCTTGCCTGAAGAATGCGGTGGCGGGATTTATTATTTCCAGAATTTAAGATTTGAACCAGCACTTCCAATATATGCGCGCGCTTTGGATACGAACAATTCCTCGAAAGACGCCGTGGCATCCGCAAGCGGCCCCAGCGCATTTGCCGGTTTTTCTATTATAAACGAGAGGCTACGGGCGCCTGTTACGACCATGTTTCCCGCGGCGGAGAAAATTCCTGTGAAAGAATCCTGAACCCACGCGAACGGAGAAAGAGCTGGCGTATCGGAGGAGGGGGCAACAGCCGCCTGGTTCCTGCTGTCAAAATCGCTTTGCGTCGTTATCCGTGTGTGGAGCGAGCCAAGGGAAAAGTAAAAAATGCCGGAAGCGAGAATAATGAACGTAATAATGCCAAAAACACGCCGATGGAGTTCAGGAAGGTTTTGAATTTTGTGAAGTATGTCTTGCATCTATGGCGTTTGGGTGAGAATTAAGGAGTTTTCAATACAACAATGTTCAGACCTTCATTTGGCAAATCTTTTTTCTTAAGCGTCAGCTTGTCCTCGGCGTCTTTCGACTTTATCCCCATTTCTTTCAGAAATTTATCAATAGGCTCAAGACCGACTTTCAGGCCGGGAATTTTATAATGCATCGGGATTACGATTCGAGGGTCTATCTGGCTTATGACGTGAGACGCTTCTTCGGCGTCTATCGTGTATGTGCCGCCGACGGGAATCATGAGGATATCAACATCCCCTATCGCTTCAAGCGTCTCTTCGCGTATTTGAGGCTCTCCGAAATCCCCCATGTGGCAAATCTTGATTCCCTCCATTTCTATTACATATATGGTATTAAGTCCGCGCTCCTTGCCTTCTTTTGCATCGTGGTATGTCTGGATGCCTCTTATATACACCCCCCTTACGTCATATTCTCCGGGACCCGCCACGGTTATGAGATTTTCCTGGGGTATGGATTCCGCGTTGTTGTGGTCCATGTGGTCGTGGGTAATAAGCAAAAAGTCCGACCGGAAACGCGGAGGAGTAAGGCCGATGTCGCGGGAATAAGGGTCAATAACCCCGACGAGTTCCCCCGACTGGAGTTTAAAACATGCTTGTCCGTACCACGTTATAACCATAATAAATGATATATGCCGAACAGGGATTGGCCATTCGGCATACAAATAATATTCCTTATATAAGATAGCATTTTCAAACAAAAAATGGAAGGGGAAATTAGGCACAATTTGTGCGAATGGATGCTCTTTGGATAAGGCTTTAGGCCGGGTAATTTATCAACAGATAAAGCCGAATAAAAATATACCAAATAGCATAATAAAAAAATAACCTGGTTGCAGGTTATTTGGCACCGGTCTCGAAATTTGTGACCGTCTTGTTTTGTGACTCGTACCAACTATCCAAGAGATCACTCAAGTCGTTCTTCACGTCTTTAGTAAACCCCCAGAAGTATTCTTCGTAATTGTCTGAAGGAGTCTTTGGCACAAGGATCCGCAGGGCGGCGTCTTTTAAAAATGCATCCATATCTGCGACGAGTTCGTCCCAACTTTGAGAGAGGTTGTCAAAAACCTTCTTTCCTTCTTCGGGGCGGGCTGGACGCAACTCTGCGAGAGCAAGCGTTACGGTCCGTGTCTCCGAATTACTCCAAACTGTCAGGCTAACCGACCGACCGAGTTTTTTATCACCAAGAATCGTGGCGCGAACATCACCATCCCTTTCCTTTTCAGGAAGCGGGCGCCCGTTGATGGCGATGACTACTTCTCCTTGTTTGAGTCCGGCTTTCTCTGCTGGGCTTTTTCCAAAAACTTCGGTAATGATAGCAATGTTTTTTGAACCGAACCATTCTTCATTTCTATCAGACGTGGCAACAAGAAACCTTATTCCAATACCGACGAAAGCATCAGAGGCCTTCTGGATGCGTCGCTCAAGCTTGAAGTACTCTTCTCCGCCAGTACGAATGGTGTTGTTTCTTGCGGTAATAAGCCGTTCAACAGCCCGTATCTGTATGGATGGAATCGTATCCGTTTCTGCGCTGACGACGGTTGGGATTGCCGACGACAAAAGAAGAAACAAAAGAGAAAACGCCAGGACTTTTTTCATGAGAACTCCGTAATTTCAAGGAAAGTAGTTCGTAATTATTATATATTCTCTATTAAGATTTGTCAATCCCGCGTAGTGGTGTGAGGTATTCGCTATGAGTGTATCTAATTTAACAAAAAACCGCCCACTAGAAGCGGGGCAGTTTCCAAAAGTTCAAAGCTAAAACTAACCCTTCATCATAAGCGTGAAGACAATCGTAACATCAGCCCAGCTTACGCGTCCGTCGCCGTTCAGGTCGTAGCGGAGGTCTGAACTGCCGAGGCTTAAAATGACCGCACGCATGTCGGATGCGGTAATTTTCCAGTCGCCGTTCACATCAGGTGAAGGGAGTTTTTGTGTCCGCACAAAATACATTGTCCCTATTTTTTCTTGCAGCACAGGCGTTCCCTTTCCGTCGTGTGCGAGCACCGATGCTTCAATAAAATCTATTCTGATGCTTCCCTCTTTTTTTGGATTGAACGTAATTTCAAGAATTTTTCCTTCTCCTATAAATCCAGTGCTGGAGATAATCCCTCCGGCAAACGAGATCGTTCCGGACGCGTTCGAGAATTTCGGTTCCTCAACCCAGATGTTTAAAATGGAATTTTCTTTCGATATGGAAGAAACTTCGAGTTGGTCTGCCGGGAACACAAGCGTTCCCGCAACAACATTGACGGAGCCGGGTGTCTTCATGCGAATCTCGGCGACAATGGGCTTGTCCGGAGTAAATTCTCCGGCATGCGTTACAAGCGAGAGCGTTGTTCTCGGGGGAGCGAGCTGTTCAATGATGGCAGAACCCAAAAGGCCTATCAAAATAAAGATAGGCATTCCGAGAATGTATTTATGCTTATGCTCTTTGATGTGTTTTTTAATCCGTTCCATCGTTGGCATATATATGAATATTATACCACACCTTGAGATCCCAATCAAACCGGGAAACTTTTGACAAACATTCGGTTTGTTTGCTACCCATTAAGCATGATAAAAATCTCTTCCTCACAAGTTGTCGGCATTGTGGCGCGTCCTGTTGACGTTGAAGTGGACCTGTCTCCGGGGCTTCATGTATTTTCGATTGTCGGCTTAGCAGACAAAGAAATTCAAGAGTCCAGAGAACGCATCGGTTCTGCCATCAGAAATATCGGGGCCCGCCCCCCTCACAAAAAATCCCAGCGCGTTATCATCAACTTATCCCCCGCCGACCTTAAAAAAGAAGGGCCTGCGTTCGACCTGCCGATAGCGCTCGGATACCTTCTTGCTTCCGAGCAAACGCGATTCGACCCGGAAGGGAAACTTTTCATTGGAGAACTTGGGCTTGATGGGGCGATAAAAAAAGTTTCCGGAGTTTTGCCGATAACGATTCTGGCGCGAGACCTTGGGCTCAAAGAAATTTATGTTCCGAAAGGAAACGGGCGCGAAGCCTCGCTTGTGCCGGGTATTTCCATATATGAAGTGGAAAGTCTTGTTCAATTGCTTGACGGGCTTGAAGGGCGCGCCCGGCCCAGTCCGTTTGAGGGTGTCTCAACCGCGGATGAGTTAGACACTCAAGACTTTGAAGTGGACTTTTCTCATATCAAAGGGCAAGAAACGGCAAAGCGCGCGATAGAAATTGCCGCGGCTGGCGGGCACAATCTCTTGCTCGAGGGTCCGCCGGGAACGGGGAAAACTCTTCTTGCAAAAGCCATTCCGTCGGCACTTCCAAAAATGACGCATGAGGAAATAATCGAAGTTACGAAAATTTACAGTGTAGCCGGGGAGCTCGCGGACAAGGCGGGAGTGGTAACAACGAGGCCGTTTCGCTCGCCCCACCACACCGCTTCTCCAATTGCCATAACGGGCGGAGGAAGCGTCATCAAGCCGGGCGAAATAACGCTATCTCACCGCGGGGTGCTTTTTCTTGACGAATTTCCGGAGTTTGACCGACGGGTTCTTGAGTCGTTACGGCAGCCTCTTGAGGAAAAGAAAATTACTATTGCGCGGGCGCAGGGCTCGGAAACGTTTCCTGCAGACTTCATGTTGGTTGCCGCAATGAACCCGTGCCCATGCGGAAATTATACGAATCCGAAAAAAGAGTGCGTCTGCACTTCCGGAGCAATTTCAAAATACCGCAGAAAAATTTCCGGGCCGCTACTCGACCGCATAGACTTATATATAGAAGTTCCGAACATTGAATACGAAAAACTTGAAGAACCGCGCGGATTACACGCAGATGCGGCAAGGTCAGAATCAGCGGAAATAAAAAATCGCGTTGAACGGGCACGAGATATTCAACGCGTTCGGTTTGCAAAAGACGGCATTATAACAAACAGCCGCATGAAAGGCACGCACATAAAAAAATACTGCGTATTAGATGTATCCTCGCAGGAACTTTTGAAAAAAGCGTACGACTCCTACAACATGTCGCCCCGGTCATACTATCGCCTTATACGGACCGCGCGGACGATCGCCGACCTTGAGGGTTCTTCCGATATCAAGCTTCAGCATCTTTCAGAAGCGCTTCAGTACAGGCCGAAGGCGGAGATTTAGAATTAAGAATTACGATTTAAGATTTAAGAAATCGTTTGTAAATAAAAAGCCGAGGTACCTTGAGGGCACCTCGTTTGTTTCTCTGGCCGTTACGCCTTGGCGGCGTCAGCCGCCGACTTTACCTACTCCCTGGCCCGCGATTGGCGCCACCGCGAAACATGGCTTCTGCATGTGCTTGGTCTGCGAGGATTGCCCGATCGAGGCGCTTGTCCCGCTCGCTCGTCTTGGGCTCCGCTGGCTTCGACTCCGGAACCGGAACAGTAGCGACCTTGTTCTCGAGGAGACGTGCCCGCTCGCGGACGGCTCCAACTCCGACACCGTTCCTGACATCAAGCATGACGATCTGCTCGGCCGGAGTGCGGGCGGCACGTTCGTTCGCGCGCTCGGTGGAGCGAGCCTGCCGGCACTCTCTCGGGCTGTTGTATCCCCCGAGGTAGCGATCACGCGACTCCTGATGCTGGGCTGCGGTCTCGTGCTTCCGCGAAAAGTTTCCCTTCGTCTTCAGCGGTGAATCGGTTGGGTTGCCCATTGTTCCCTCTATCCGCCTTTAGCGAGCGGACTTCTCTGGGTGTTGGTTTACTGCTTGCTGCCGAAGTGGCGGCGCTTGTTTAGCCGCCGGTCTTGAGGCCAATGACAGCGGGCGAAGCGAACCGGTTGATGAGGTCGCTTGTTGCCATGAGCGCGAACCCATACATCGCGGAGATGAATCTGAACGCGCTCGCGTTGTCGTGGTGAACCGGGAGTACGAGCGGCAGGAGAAGTCCCACGCCCACACAAGCGAATGACAAAAGGGCGATGAGCGTGTCGACCTGCTCGTTTTTCAGGGTTGTTGCCAGACGCTTCATGCTATTCTCCTGTGGCATGCGGTTTGGTCAGATGTCAGAGAAACTCATAATATAATTATACCAGTTTTTTGTTAGTATGTCAATATTAAGGAGTTTTTCTCCAAAAAACATTCTCATATTCTCAAGAATATGAGAATGTTTTTATACAGACACTGAACACTCAAACAAAAACAAGCAGGCCGCGTAAAGACTTATTCCCTTTTCAGCTTTTCGGCTGTGTTCCACAAAACTTCAAAAAATGACTTCATCATGGTTGCATATGCGGAGTCAGTTATGAAAATGGCTCGCGCCGGTTCTTCGAATGGTATGATTCCAACAGATGGACCAATAATCATCATGTAACCGGGAAATAAAAACGAGTCCGGAAGAATACGCACGTCATGCATGCGCGACGGAGAGTTGATATTGTTGTCTGTCGAGAAACGAAGAGAACGCTGAAAAATACCAAAACTCCTGCGTCGCTTTCCAAACCCATATTTTCCTTCAATAAAATCAACCAGACGCGCACTTGAGCCGATAGTAAGGATCATTTTTTCTTTTGTTCTAAGAGCTTCTTCGCTCATTGTTTTTATGCCTTCTTTTCCCTCATATAATTTTATGACGGCATTTTTAGATGCTTTTGAAATTTCTTTTTCAAGTTCTGGAATGACTCGTTCGGCAAGAATAGTTTGACGCTCAAGGAAGGATTTCAGCCGATTCGGATGTTCCGCGGTAAAGCGAACGACCCCACGCTCTCGGTAGGAACTCACAAGCCCAAGCGAAATAAGGCTTCGGAGGATGTGATATACGCTCGTGCGCTTAATTCCGCTTCTTTGGGCAATAGGCGTTGCGGGGGCGTCTGCCAAGCTCAAAAGAGCGCGGTACACACTTTCCGTTTTTCTATCTATCCCGAAGGGCTGCAATATGTTTGGTTTTTCCATACAGCTAGAGTTTCTGACGACAATTTTCGTCAACACTATTCTACCGCATATAGCTTAAAATTGCAAGCAATTAAATGTTTTTATGCCATAAGATAAAAACTATATTATTTTAGACGAAAAAAATAGACAAAAAAGTGATTGACAGGATATTATAAAAGTGCGATACGAATGGTTCGCATCGCACACACAACCATTCTTTGACAAAGCGAGGCTGTTATGAAAGATGCGCCGCGTATGCCGAAACAGGTTTTTAAGGTAGATGACCTTGTTGATGTGAAAGATAGGAATGATTTAACGCATTACGGCAAGATTAAAAAAGTTATGAATGACAACGCCTTAGTTCATTTCAAACTGACGCGCGAACCAAAACAGTACAATGTGTGTGATTCATGCGGATGGCCCGGATTTCTTTCAGAGTCGGGAAATACTGGGGAAATCGAATGCATGAAAAGCGGCTGTGGTCATGGTCATGGTTTTGAGGAAAGAGAAGAACTTATTTCGTTGGAAAAACTTATCAATATGACCGCGCTAAAGGAGAAAGAGAAAATGAACGTGACTTTAAAAGATATTATTACCGGACTATGCGAGGCCGAAGCTGGTGGTTATATTACCGCAAAAACAAAAGAACGCATCGTAAATCTACTGCGTTACCGAGAAAGCTAAAAGATGATAAACAAATCGAAAAAAGAACTTCCAAAGGTCGGCGATGAAATCTGGATGCCGGGAGGGAAGCGGAAGGTTCTTAGCACAAAACAAGACTGGGCATTAGCCGCACTGCTTCATACAAAGGTCTGGTGGGTATTGGTTGAAGGCTCCGGTAATGGGTACTCCAGCGGACCAAGCTGGTTCGAGTGGGAAAATAATCTCGACGAGCACCAAGAATACTTTAAGGAAGTTTTTGAACGGCGTGATTGCAAGAAATGCCAGTTTCCTCTACCGTGGAATACATGCGAGATTCATGGATAAGCCGTAAAACATAAAACAGGAGAACATTGAAAACAAAAGGAGAAACAGGCGAGCCTGTTTGTTGAAGAGCTTGGCGTACGGCACCGGCTTAACCCAGGCGTTTCGAATGATGACGACGGCAAGGCAAAAACTACAAGAAAAACTTCAATAAAAAAGAAAAATAAGGAGGCGAGAATATGAACCGGAAAGAGTTTTTCACTATTCTGAATGAGAAGCTTTCCCCGAGCGATTTATGGCTTCGGAAAATCTCGCAGGCATATTGGTTTGCAAAAGAGGCCACCGCTCGCAAAGACGCGACGGAGGAGAGCGCTACTTCGAGCATTGCCGGCGAGTCACGCTTATACTGCTTGAGACGGATAGCCCAAACGCGCCACAGATAATTTCGGCACTTCTTCACGACTGTGTTGAGGATTGTTTCATACCGAGGGATATTATCAGGGACCTTTTTGGCGACGGTGTTGCAAGCGCGGTTGAGGTGCTTTCGAAAAAGACCCCCTGCTACGATAAATCCAACGGCAGTATCGCGGAAAAGAAAAAAAAGAGCACCGATGAATATTTCGGAGCCCTTCGCGCTTCTCCGGAGTGGGTACGCACCGTAAAACTTGCCGACAGGCTGGACAATCTTCGGACAATGCATGTTTGGAGTAAGGAGCGCAAACAAAAATATGTCGTTGAAACACTGCAGTATATCATTCCGATAGCGGATGAGACTCACGCGGCACTCGCAATTCTCCTCAAGAACGAGTGCGAAAAGAACTCAAATCTATTGTCTCAAAAAAAGACATAAGCGCCCGATTCATAATGCACCAGAAAACAGGGTAAAAAGAAAATGTGAGGGGCCTTGTTCTTTCGCTCATTTAGCTCTTTTAAAAGCGGCAAAAAGCCGCTTTTTTCTTTTTATAAGGAAACTTCTCCGTAAATTGACAAATATTAGAATATAGTATATAATAAGACTAAGTAAATCCCGCGTCGCAAGACGCAAAAAGGGGGTTATAGAACCTTGTCAACGGACGCCACAGTCCCATTTATTCCTGTCCCGGAACTCGAAGTTCCAAGGGACTCGGTTACCGCTCAGGCCGTTATTCTTACCAATATGGAAACTCCTATTCCGCTTATCTATGTCATTAAGGACTTGGGAGATGCGGGCAAGGACGGGAAGTTTTCCGCAAATGCCATTCCCGGCGGAAGAGCCGAAGTTTTCTTTTCCATCACGATCGACGGCGAGTCCCGCAATGGATTCATCGAGCGCGACCTTCTGGTCCGCGGGTTTAAGCCGGTTGAACTCAACGGAATAACTCTCACTGAAAAGAGAGGTCTTTCGTATGTTCTCCGGCGGTATCCGCTCGGGTCCACTCTTCTCTTGAAGGGCATTCGGGACGAGAAGATTGAGGAATCATACCTCATCACCACCGAGCGCGACGAAACTGCAGACGAAGCAGTTCTTCGCGAGACTCGGATGGAAACGGGCCTTCTCTGCGAGATCGTTCCTTCGGAGGAAGTTTATTATCCTCTTGAGGATCGGCTTGAGAAGAATGATGAAATCGGAATGTTTGAAAAAAGGCGCCGCATCGAAACTTCCGAATATGGGGAAGTTCTCCACGAGGTCACGAGCGACTTTGTGACGGATGATAAGGGCGGCAAGCCTGCAAAGAAGTCGAGGCATCACGTCTACGTGTTTCATCTTAGGTTCATCAAGAAGATCGAGGGTATTGCCGAGATTGATGAGGTCAGTATGATCTCCGAGATCCGGCTCTCGCTCTTTATGCGCAAGATTTTCTGCGAGCCCCTGGCAAGCCGTGATAACCCCGAAGGGTTTTTCTACAAGCATGGGCTCCGGGTGATGAATACGCTCTGGATGATCGGCTTCGACCACATTCCGTTCATGCCGAAAGACTCGCTGGAATACAGCTGGGAGTTGAAGCCGGCATACCGCGAGTTCCTGCCCGATGACGCCTTTAAGGCTCTTTGCGGGGCGGTAGTTTCTGATTCCGAGGACACGGAGGAAGCTCCGGCTTCCGCGACGGCTTCGGTTCTAGCTGTTGCCGGTCGTGATGATTCCGCCGCTGCCTGGGAGAAGTTCCTCGGCATTCCGTCGGAAGTTCGCGCTTCCCGATAACTCAATACCACCCACCGAATAAAAAGGAGAAAACCTTGAGCAGATTCACGAAGCTCACACCCGAGCTTTCGGTTCAGTACTGGCTCGAGTTTTGGGGGCCGCATGCAGGGCGCGTTGTCGAGGGCGCGCGTGCTGCAGGGTTCGAGGCTCACTACGAGCCGAGGGACCCAAAGCGCGTCATGCCCGACGGCACGCCGATGGAAGAGACCGGAAGGGTCTATCTCATCGGTGAATACGTCGAGACTCTGGCTGATAAGACCATCGTCTTCAAGCGCGGCCTCATCGACTCAATCCTTCGCTTCATATCTGTCACGGAGGATTGCGCGAAGCTTCAGCTGAAGCGCGAGGCAAACGCGCGCGCCGTCTGCTTCCGTCCTTCGGACGAGAACCCGGTTCTCACCGGATTCGGACAGCAGCGTCCGGGCGGAGGCAAGCCCTACCATCAGGACTATTCGGCCACGTATGTGGATCGCAAGCCCGGTACTCGCTTTATCGATCGGGACAAGGTCGAACAGGTGTGGCGCGGGTTCGATCCGCTCTACGTTAGAGTGAAGCCGGTTGCTTCCGAGGACTATTCTCTCGAAGTCATCGTGCGGCACTTGCCCGACGATGACGGCATGTATGGCATTTACGTCAGCGCCGTCAAGAGACAGTTCGAGGTCCCCGAGCCCTTGAAGGCATACGTGTTCAAGGACAATAGCAAGAGCAAGGAGCGGCCGACCGGCTCTCCACTCGACGGCGTCGTTCGAGAGAACAGAAACTCGAGACGCCGATAAGACACTTGATCCGCCGGTCTGGGTTTTCCCAGCCGGTTTTTTTATTTTTTACGCACCACTTGACAAAAGTTGTAGATTTGATATAATATTAGTGTAAATTAAAAACTGGAAGGAAGTTCAGAATTTGGCTTAGAAATCTTCTTTAAATACGAGCAGTCTTTTATTCTGCTCATATTTAGTGCAAATGTTGAAGATTTTTAACAAATTCTGGACTTCGTCCAGAGAACCTTAACTCAAACCCCGCCTCAACAAGCGGGCAATCATGGGGGTGTAGCCCTTATGTGTTGGGCCATCGTGCCCAACGGAAATCCACCGGGCGCTAGTCGCCTGAAGTACACAAACGGTCTTGGTGGTGAAAACCGCCAGCCAAAGCAGGAACCCCAAGAGGCCATCCTCAAAGGGAAACCACACACCCCGCCAGTGCGGGATCATCCCGCGGGTGCGGGAGAGGAGAGAGGAATCATGAGGAACCTGGACACGAAGAAGAGCGTCGTGAGTTCGGAAGTGATGTCGGTGGTTCGTCGGCTTGCCGACGAGCTCGGCATCAGCCACGGCAAGGGCGCCCACACGGTGAAGGACTTCTTCATCGAGAAGGGCATGTCGGAGGAGGACGTGCGGAGCACGCTCACCCCCGACGCGGTCGAGGCGGCCTTCGCCGAGATCAAGGTGTTTTCGGCCGACCGGCCCGCCCAGGTGTTGAAGGACAAGGGCGAGCGCGCCGACTACCGCGAGAAGCTCACGGAGGGTGCCGTCCAGCAGTGGAACGCTGGCCGGTGGAAGAGAAAGATCACGATCGACGTGGCCGAGAAGTACCGCGTCGAAAAGGGTCTGGATCTGCTCGACGTCGAGGACCTGGACGCCGTGGCGGCTGCCATGGCGGCGGCCCGCGACGAGAAGGACGACGGCGCGCCGGATACGCAGTGCGGGTTCGCGAGCGCAACCTCAGAGGAGTTCCCCGATGGGCGCTGCGTCTCGGCGAAGGCCTACAGGTTCAAGCCGAGGTCGAAGAATGTCATCCGGGGCGGTGAGGTCCTCTGTCACAAGGAGGGGCCGCTCGCCGGTCAGCCCATCCGCACGGGTCAGCACTACATCTTCAACGGGCAGGACCTCACGGTCTGCCCCGGCTGCGCCGAGAAGCTCCAGGAGCTTCGGGAGCGGCTGTACGATGCGGCGGGTGCCGAGCGCGAGCTCAAGTACCAGGCCGAGAGGGCGTTGCGCGACCAGCGGCGGTCCACGGGCGTCTCGAGCCTCGTGTCCGAGAACGCCAACCGGCGTCAGCCCCGCTCTTCGAAGGTCGAGCGGCACACCGGCTGGAGTCGCGGCGGCAGCCGCCGCGAGGCCCGGTAGGGTCAACAACTAGCCCCCGCTAAGTGGGGCAAGCAACAGGCCCGGAGGGGAGGAGTGAAGTCTTACTTCCTCCCTCCGGGCCATTTTCATAGATGTTTAATGAATATCTGGATGCGGGCCATTGAACGGCTATGAAAGTGGAAGAGTAAAGCAAGCGGCTTTTAAAAATCTCTCAAAGAGTTTACATATGGCTGTATAGGTTTATTGCCGTATGTAAGCTCTTCACAACTTAATAGAGCAATTCACCAAACATTACAGGCCAAAAAGGCCCGGGAGAGAGACATGAAAGTCGGTGCTAAGGGTGGAGGGAGATGCATTGGAGGTTCCCATTACGAGTATTGTTCGCACGGTGAAGATGTGGCGCTCGGCGTCGACTATGGCGCAATCCAGCGCGAGAAGAAGACGACCTATCCGGCGATGATTCAGCGGGAGACGCCCGCATTCATCGAGACGCATGATCATCTTGATCACTGCGGAGGAGTTCCCGCGTTTCTGCGCGAGCATCCCGAGACGGTTCCGTACATGACGCTGATGGCTCTTCGCGGAACGATGTTACAGATGAGAGATACGCTGAAGATTTCGAGGAGCCGCGCGGAAGTCGATACCCTGCGCGGACGCAAGCCGACGCCTGCACCGTTTTCGGAGGAAGATGTTCAGAATTTCTTCAAACGTGCTCGGCAGAAGACAGTTCTGAATTCGGACTGGTTCTCGCCGATGCCGGGTTACCGGATGAGCTTTCGCTCCGCAGGTCACAAGCCGGGTGCGGCCATGCTTCTCATCGTGTTTCCAGACGGGACGCGGTGGATTCATGCCTGCGATTTTTCGATCGAGGAGTCAGAGTTGGTTCTGGGCGCAAAAGTTCCCGATGACTTCAAGAATCCGGACGGCATGACCATCGAGTGCACGTACGGCTCTCGCGACGAGGACCGCCAGCCTCCTGACCGGAAGCAGGAACTCGTGCGTCTCTATCAGGAGGTCACGCGGGTCTTCGACCGGAGCGGGAAGCTTCTTGTTCCCCACTTCGCGTCAACTCTTCAGAACATCGCTTTTCAGCTCGCGCGCTGGGGGTTCAGGACATACATCGACGGCATGGGGCGCGACTTCTCCTATCTGTATGAACTGACCTCGCCTTGGTGCGAGAACGACAAGCCGTTTCGGTTCGACGACCTCGACCTGAAGGATACGCTTTCTCCTGTCGGCAAAATGGGTAACGACCGGGAGGAGCGTCAAAGCCTTGTCGAGAGGCCGGGACCTTTTTCCATCGTTACGTCATCAGGCATGATGGTGGGGGGGCCATCGGTGTTTTACGCCGAGCGGTTTCTCGAGGATTCAAGAAACGCCATCATTCTGCCGGGGTATCAGGCCCCAGGCACAATGGGACGGATGCTTGCCGAGCTCGAGCGCGGCAGAAGCATTACGTTCGAGCACGAGCCGATGGCATACACGAAATACGGCAAACGCCTGCTCCGCGAGGGGTGGTCGGAAACGCACCAGATTTTGTGCGATGTCCTGCCGTTCAGGCTTTCAGGACACTCCGGCCGCAAGATGGTTGCCGAGTGGGTATGCCAAATCAACCCGAAGAAGGTTGTGGAGGTACACGGCGACCCCGAGGCTCACGAGGGAATGAAGTGGCAGATTCAGCAGTTGAATCCCGCCATTGAAGTGTTCTCGCTTGGAAACGACGAGGAGTTCGATTTCGGCGCTCCCTAGGGGAGATAGTAGCAAGTCCGGCGTTGCCGGGCGGGCTCGAGTGCGTCATGCGCTCGAGCCTCTTTTAATTTAATGCTAAATTATGAATGGCAAATGAAGAGTGTGCCAGCGACTTGAAATTAGGCATTTAATATATATAATGGGGATATAAATTTCAAAGCTAGAGCGTATTTAGAATTTAGAATTTTAAATACTGCGGGTGTTGTATAATGGTAATACGCGACCCTTCCAAGGTCGAGCTACGGGTCCGATTCCCGTCACCCGCTCATTAGGGGAAACTCACTTCTTTTTACGAGTACTGAAATGGATTTTCGATAGTGCCAATGCAGATTTTTATCTCGTAAGGACAAGTTCGAAGCTGCTCTTTGGAGCAGTTTTTGTTTTTGTTCATTATTTCCCGAAAAGAATAAAAAATTGGCTTCACGAGCGAGTTTTATCAAATTCGAAGATTTGTTATACCATTCCGGTTCATCTGCCTCAAGCAGCAGTGTTTTAATTTACGGGTGAGGAGAAATTGGAATCAGTTGACTACTATAAGTCTTGATAGTATCTTTGAATAAGAGGCACTTTTACAAATTTGCGAGGCAAGGCTGATGGTAAAAGTAATTTTTGGTGGACTTCTGCCGCTTATTGTGATGGCTGCTAATTTTGTAGGATACGCCGTATGCTCAACTCTCTTTCGAGGTATGATTGAGCCACCAACGCTGATGTTAATGATGCTTGTAGAGATGATTGTTTTCTTCATCCTGCCTAAAAAGTTTCTGCAAAAACCCTTTGCAGCGATGGGTTTTTACATCCCACCCCTTATACTGTTAAGTCCGTTGCTTTTTGCCATGCTGTCAGCAAGCGATGGCAACGCAAAATATGCAATGGCAGGAATTGTAATTTGTATATTCGCTTACACCACGTTTCTTGCGATACGAGCAGCCATACTTTCCCTGAAAGGGAAAGATAATAAGATGATTAACCTTGTTGGTCGCGAAGTAGCATATCGTTAGAAAAAGTATCCGCTTCCTCTTGAAGCGGTTTTATATTGCAAGACTTGGTATCAAAAGCTGTACACCTTTCTCAAAACAGATTCCCTATTCGACCGAACCTGTCGGCTCAATCAAGGGGCTTTGTAACGCCCCTCTTTTGCTCCGCCTTCGTTAAAACTTTTGCGGATAGGTAACGCTTGGTGGACAAGTAACGCCTGCTTGCCGGTAGGCAGGCTGTGCACGAGCCGCGTGCTTTACAAAACAGCATGAAAGTGCTACTTTTGTTTTAGTTCATCACAAAACCGATAGGGACATTAAATGAAATTGTTTGCTTGTTTGAAATGCTTGAAAACATCCGGCTTAACCAGTTCATTGACGTTCTTTGTTGGCACAAAAAATGTAAAAAGGTGCGGTCTTTGCGGGAAAAAATTCCAGCTTGTTCCAAAAGATAGCGCATGGCTTTTCAAAACGATTAAAGATATGGCCAGCATGGCGATGAGAAATGCTTGTAACGCCACAGTTCCTCATGCGCCGCACAGGGGCTATCACGAATATGGAATTATGTTTAACCCCGCAGGACGGGTCGGATGCAACTGCACCCACAAGGCCCATGAGTTTTTGGAGAGTGTTCTTATACTTTTTTCAGAACCGCGAAAACTAAAAAAGATTCTCCGCCGCCGATAAAGGCGGATTTATTTTACTCAAAACAAGTTCCCTATTCTGCCGAGCCTGCCGGCTCAATCAATGGGCTTTAGGCTAGCGTCCTGCATTAACCAGCTCCCTTGATAAAAATTTTATAGCGGGTATAATTGGAGTATATGGCAAAACGAGAATTTACAGCAGTATATCAAAAACGCGGAAATCGCTATATTGCGTGGATTGAAGAAGTCCCTGGTGTTAATACGCAAGGAAAAACAAGAAAGGAAACTAAAGAAAACCTTAAAGAGGCGCTGTTTTTGATACTTGAATCTAATAGAAAACTTGCATCAAAACAGCGTGGTGGATTGATGTTTCGGGAACCACTTTGCATAGGAGTACCCGCCTAAGATTTTATGAATCGTCGCGCATTACTTTTGGGCGTGGGCTTTGGTCAATCTTGGTATAGTCGCCATTGTAGCTTTTGCACTATATTTTACTCATAGCCTGTGGTCGTTTCTTGGTCTTGTGTTCTTATTTTCTACAAGAAGTAAGACGGTAAATACAAAATGTCCGAAGTGCGACCATAAGTTTGTTGCGGTAGAAAAAGATGACGATGAGGACGAGAAAGAAAAGTAGGAATAAGTTAAACCGTTGGTTCGCCCAGCGGTTTTTTTATTACCAAACTATAGTGAGTAACGGGGTGGAGCAAATTCAAGCATTTCCTTATTTACTTGCATAAAACAGGTTCTGGTTCAATAAATTTACCATTAAACATTTTATCCTGAACGAAGTTGAAGGATAACGTCCCTCCTCCGCGCAAGGCTATGGACGGGCAATGCGTGCATTTATCCTGAGCGAAGCCGAAGGACTAACCCGCTCTTGACACAAGGTTTATCCTAAGATAAACTTAAGATATATGAAAAACTCAATTATAGGTTTAAAAGAACTAAGAGAAAATGCCGATACATACATTTCCCAAATAGAGCGGGGGAAAACTTTTATTGTGGTCAGGCGATCAAAGCCGGTATTCAAAATTGCTCCACCCGATGAATCAGACGAGTTATGGGAACCAGTGATAGATTTTACTGAATTTTACAAAGAAGGCATTCCCGCGAGTCAGCTATTAAAGAAATTGCGTTCGCTCAATGGGAAATCTCGATAAACAGTTAAGAAAATTTTCGCCGAAAGAACGTGCTGAAATCGAGGATCTTGTTGAAAAAATTCTTGAGCGAGATTTAACGGGTCTCAATTGCAAAAAACTGAAAGGGTCCAGAAATCTTTTTCGAGTCCGAAAAGGAAGAATCCGCATTATTTTTGAATTGATAGGAAACAAGGAGCCGAATATAATGACCATTGAACGCAGAAACGAAGACACGTACAAATTATAAATTCTACCGTGCATGGTATTATATCGAATTCAACATCACTCCGTATTGAAAATCAGATTTTTCCGCTTGAAAAAAGGTTCTTATTCGGCTTTCGCTCATAATCTTTATAGTAATCCCGAGTCTATTCAAGGATGGTTCGACAAACTCACCATCAATTATTTATCCTGAACTTGTTGAAGGATAACTTGGTCTACCCCCACACTTAAATTTAAGTGTGGGGGTCTACTAACCTGCTTGTAATAAGATTATTAAGATGCTATATTCATATTATGGAAGAATTTCCCACAAGAAAATCATTAAAACCCATAATTGAAAAAATGGTGGGTGGCGGGCCAGGACCAAATGAAAAAATATTGGAAGAAATTTCAACTAGGGTGACAAAAGGAATGGATGAGGCAGACGCGATGAGGCTTGAATTATATTTGATGGACATAATGAGGGTTGTGGGTGAGGGGGGAGATAAAAAGCCTAAAGAGCTTCTTGCAACGGTGAAAAACGGAGATTCGTATGCAAATCTAAATACGGTGATGGACGTACCCGACTCAACAACTCTTGAATTTATTGCAGAGGTAAGAGAAAAATGCCTTCTCAAAAATAAAAGTCCGCTATCTATAGAAAAATAGGTTCTTAGGCCGTGCCCCAGCTTGTGAATTTGCAAAATAGCACAATCGTGCTATTTTTATTTTAGTTCAAAAACCAACACAAAGAGGTGTAAAGTGAAAATCATTGGGGTGCTGGAACCGTATTTTGAAACCGGAACCGAAGGCACCGTATGGTCAATATTTGAAGACGGAAAAGAAGGGTATGATGGACTGCATATGATTGAAGAAGGAGACCATCTCACCATATATGGAGAAAATAATGAAGTTCTTTTTGATGATGACATACGCTGTGATCGACAAGCCGGATGGACGGAGTATCCGCTCAATCCCGGGAATGGCCAGCCATCCGCTCTCGGTCTTTGGATTCATTGGACTCAAGCAGGCTGGCAACCCGATGATTGGGCAAAACTTTTCTTCCATCCGTATCTTCAGGGAAACGAAGACAAAACAGCATTGCGAGCCGAACTGACAAAAAAAGAACGATAGCAACACCGCGCGGTATCTCCGGCGGTTTTTATTTTGTAAAAATATTCTTAATAAGTATACATAAAAAAGCCGCCGAATAATGTCAGCGGCTATACTGTGAAAATAATATTACGGAAATCGCGGTGAGACATATTCAGAAGGCCTTCCGACAAGAATGACGGTAGGACGGCTAAGGCCTTGCGCTATTCCGATACGCTTGCAAAAAACTAATTCCCGTTCGCCGTAAAAATCATATAGTGTTTTCCTGTTGTCGGCGGCAAGTTCTCCGGCTTCTGCCGCGGAATCTGCCGTGATGATAAAGTCAAACACCTCTCTATCTTCCCCTTTTTTCTTCGGAACAGCCCGGATCCGCAGATGAAAAAGCCCCCTTCATGTTTTCTCCAAAGAACGCGCCCGAACGTGAAAATATCTTACTCCCCTTTTTCCTTTTTTGCAAGAATCTTTTTGAAACTAATAAAAAGCGCGAAGAGTTTCGTCGCGCTATTTTAATTTCTCAAGTTTTTCCAATTCATCCCGGAGGTTAGAAATGAGCGCTTCTTGCTCACCAGGCTCAAGGTCGTCAAAAATGCTCTGCCAGTAGCCAAGCTCTTCTGCATCTTCTCCGAACTTGAGGAGTTTTTCTATAAGCTCGTCAAGATTTTGCTTGTCGTATGTCATAAACTTAACTTTTCATCGAGCGGAATGCCTTCTAGGTTTCCCATTCGTCTGAGTTTTTCCTGCGCGTTTTTAATACACAGAGCAACTAATTCGCGCTTTTCAGCCGCGTAGTTCGCCGTCTTTTCAAGAATGGGAGCTACTCGAGGAAATTTTCCTCGGGCCTTTTCGCCTGCCTCGCGCAAAAACTCAGGACCGAACTCTACTTGAGCAAGACCGGCAACAGCGGTTCGCAGGGTAACTGCTTCTGCCGTCATGCCGAGAAGCTGAAGTGTATAGGCAAGCGCTGTCCCGCCGGATATGATTGCATACGCTGTGCGCTGTCTTTTTGATAACCGCTCACTACTTGATGTTTTTCCGATAGAGGCCTCAAATGCCATTTTTGGAATATCAATTCCGGGAATAAAGTTTCCCGCAAGATCAGCCACACGCGATTTAAAAATGCGAGCCGCAAGGTTTCCGCGATCCTCCACGGCATTCTCCATTATTGTTTCACGTTCTCGCGAGGTGTCGGGTGTTTGTAATTTTTCGAAACGATTCATAATGAAATTATTATACGGCAAAAAACGCTTGATTTCAAGAAAAAATTTTGAAAAATCTGAACCGCCGCCGGTTTGGCGCGCCCTGCCTTCTTTGTGGGTTCTTTGTGAAGTTCGGGCGAGGGGGGTGATGAGCTTTGTTATATTCTGGCTCGATTGATAAATCAAATAAATAAGGTTAATTAAGAAAATAAAACTCTCCGAAGACCAGCAGGGTTTGCTGTTTTTTAAAGAGGGAAAGCTGCGGATAAAAGATTGTGCAATCTTCCTTTGCAATATGTGCGCTGACTTGTATAGTAAGGGCATGTTCTTTTCCATATATATGGTTTCGGGAATATGCAAAACCGGGCATACGGTATAGAAACGGAATATTCCATTGCGGTAAAAGCACGCCACGGCGGGTTGTATACTGGAGGTCTTACCGGGGAGCCTTTTGGAAATCCTTCACGTCTTCTTTTTGACCTTTTTGATCATCGCGAACTCTGGAATGAAAGCCTGAACGAGCTTTGTTTATACCCGCAGAAATCAACCTGGCAAACCTATTTTCTGGGTTCAAACGGCGGGAAGCTCTATTTTGACAATACGTACACGTTTCCCGAATATGCAACTTCCGAGTGCGAAAGCATCCGAGGCGCTCTTATCAATAGTCTTGCCGGAGATACGGTTGTTGAAGACATGAGAAAGCAGGCAATGCGGGATGGGTCGCTTGTGCGCACATATCAGGGAGAGGCAACGGATATATATATTGTTCGCATCAATACTTCGTTCCGGAATGATACGCCGCGGGACGGGAGCACAACCGGGTGTCATGAGAATTATCTTGTTTCAAAAGCTATCGGAGACTATGATTCCGATGGGAGTTGTGAAAAATTGAAGAAGATAAACGGCTTTATGGAGTTTATGGTGCCATTTCTCATGACGCGGCAAATTTTTGACGGCGCGGGAGGAATTCATTGGAATGAAGAAAAAAGTATCTGGGAGTTCGTGCTTTCTCAAAGAACTTTCTTTACTCGCGCAAAAACTTCTACCGCGGCCGCCGGAGACGGACGCGGGTTTCTGGGCTTCAAGCGAGATGAAAGCGGGTCTCCGTATGGAGCGACCCGCCTGCAGGTGCATTCGGGAGATGTTCCAATGTCGCCGTTCGGGAAATATATCGCAATGATAGCCACTCATCTTGTCGTGCGCGCCGCCGAGGAAGGAGAACGCCAGTGGCGGAATTATGCGCCAAACGATTGTTGGAAAGGGGAATTCAGGGAACTTGCTCGCGATGTAACGCTCCGGTCTCTCATCACGCTTGAGAACGGGAAAAGGCAAAGACACTATCGGGCTACGGAAGTTCAACGACTATATGCCGACTTTGTGATAAACTCTATTCGCATATTTTCGGCGGATGAACAGAGGATGTTTGCGGAATGGACCGCGGCTCTCGACCGGCTTGATCGGGGATTTGAAGAAGTTGTCCGCGAATACGACTGGGCTATCAAGTATGTTTTTTTTCGGACGGCATTCGGCGGGAACATATCTTCTGCAAAAGCGCGGTTTTCAAACTTTCTGTATCACGATATTTCCGAGCGGGGCATTTATAATCGTCTCCTAAAGAGGGGCGCGGTTCTTTGTTTTGCGTTACCCGACGACATACGAAATGCGCGCATGAATCCCCCGCCGACGCGCGCAGAGTTCAGGAGTCGTTTAATAAAAGCGCTTATGCGGCGGAAGGATAACCAAACTATTCAGTTTCCGAGGGACTGGGGCTATTTTATCGGACCGACTCGTTCAACAGCCATTCCCGATCCGCTTGAACGGACAAACGAGGCTGCCGAAAATGTACTGAAGAACGTTGAAGAGCATGGCGTAAAAAAAATACCGCCGAATACGCCTCCGGCGTCAGTAGACCCCGAAGCTGATTTTATTTTGCCGCAAGAGTGGGAATAATCGTCATACGACGTGATCTGCGGGCGAGCTATCCGGCTTTAGCCCCGAACGCGTGAGAACTTTTTAAGGAATAATCGACAACAAAACCGTCTCGATGGAAGTCAGGACGGTTTTTCTTTTTGCCATATTGGCGGCTACTTGAATTTGAGCCCGTCTCCTGTAAGAATGCATATATGAAAGAGCCCGATATCATCTATTCAGACGAGAACATGATAATCGTAAACAAGCCCGCAGGTCTTGCCGTCCACGGCGGAGGTTCTGTTGTGGGAGAAACACTCTCCGACTTTTTATTAAAAAAATTTCCGGAGCTTTCGCGTGTCGGCGACGAACCCGGGCTTCGTCCCGGCATTGTCCACCGGCTTGACCGCGACACATCGGGCATTATGGCGGTTGCGCGCAATCAAAAGGCGTTTCAAGAGTTAAAAGAAATTTTTAAAACGCGTAAAGCTGAAAAAAAATATATAGCGCTTGTGTGCGGAGCAGTTCCCGGCAGGGATGGCGTTATTACGGCACCCATCGGGCGTCTTATAAAAGACCCGACGAAGCGGGGTGTCGAGCATATTCGCGGAGCGCGGGACGCCGAGACCCGCTACAAGATTTTGAAGCGCTTCGGGAAAGAATATACGCTACTTGAGGTTCTTCCGAAGACAGGACGAATGCACCAGATCCGGGTTCACTTAAAAAGCATCCATCATCCCGTTGCCTGCGACGTAAAATACGGAGGGAAAAAGGTCTGCTGTCCTGCGGGACTGGACCGCTTTTTCCTGCATGCGCATTCGCTCTCTTTCAGCTATCCTGAAGGCAGGCGATGGCGTTTTGAAGCCGACCTGCCGGAGGAGTTGGAGGAAGCACTTAAGGGGCTTGCCCATCTGTAGTTTTACTTGAAAGTTGCTCTTACTACTATGGCAGTGAGGCTTTAGAGAGAATCTTATATGCTTTCCCATTTCTTCAGTAAAACTACGGCTGGGCTTGTAAAAGAGCGTTCTCTATAGTATCATTGGCGAGGCTATCGTTTTAACTTTAAGAATCATGGATACATTAGCGTTATTTACCCAAAAATACACAAAAAAAGTTCCCGATATGAATCCTGGGGACACTGTTAAGGTTTATCAGAAACTCAAAGAAGGCGATAAGATAAGGGTACAGCCCTTTGAGGGAATTATCATTGCGCGAAAGCACGGGAAAGGCGTTTCAGGAACCATAACCGTCCGCAAGGTCTCGGCTGGCATCGGTGTTGAAAAAGTTATTCCCATACACGCTCCGACCGTTGATAAGATAGTGGTTGTGCGCCGCGCAAGAGTCCGCCGGGCAAAACTCTACTACATTCGCGACAAAGCCGCAAAAGAAGTGAGGAGAAAGATGAAAGCGATCATAGGAGGGAAGGATAGAGAAGTTCCTGAAGAAGTAAAAGCTGAATAAAGAAGAATTTTCCTAGAAAAACCATAGAAAATTTTAAGTTCTAAATTTTAAATTATAATTTAAAATTATCTCTATGCGCGGGTGGGCGTGAAGCGAGTGAGTGAGCTTCATGCGGGCGCCAAAAGGCGCCCGGGTCACAACCCGCTAACAGATTTTTGTTTGAGTCCGCCAGGAGCGGACGAGTAATATATGCGCGGGTGGTGAAACTGGCAGACACGCCACTTTGAGGGGGTGGTGACCGCAAGGTCGTGGAGGTTCAAATCCTCTCCCGCGCATCAAATGTAACTTCGTTGGAAATGGACACCATTCCCGACACCAAAGATTTTGATGTTTCTGTAAAAGTGGCGGAATTCAAAGAGTTGAAGGGTGAAATCTACGCTTGCGGCAGTTGCCTCAAGGTACGTGGCAAGGAAGAA
>Ga0155789_101_pt1 | contig 43032 bp, 51 predicted proteins | sample RifCSPlowO2_01_FD_107443 | JGI IMG/M metagenome (GOLD analysis project Ga0155789, IMG submission 107443) | Candidatus Sungbacteria bacterium RIFCSPLOWO2_01_FULL_47_32 | reverse complement strand
ATCGGCAAGTGTTTTTTCTCTTACGATAACGCTTGCTATTTTTTCATCTATACCGTATTCATCCGTAAAACGAACCTGCTTTTGCTTGGGAAGTTCCGGAAGCGAGCCCTGCAGTTTCTGGACAAGTTCGCGCGATATCGAAAGCGGAGGCAGATCAGGCTCCGGAAAATAGCGATAATCATGCGACCCTTCTTTTAGGCGTTGGGAGAACGACTCTCCTTTTCGTTCGTTCCATCCGCGCGTTTCCTGAACAACGCTCCCTCCGTCGTCTAAAACCTTGCTCTGCCGTTCTATCTCATAGTCAACCGCGTCTGCGGCAAACTTGAACGAATTGATGTTCTTTATCTCCACTTTCGTACCTAAGTCGCGAATATGCACGAACTGACCGTCGATGCCACGGATGTATTCTTTCTCTTTGCCTTCGGGTATTTGTGAAATTCGTGAGGCATTCGCGGGAATTAGTGAAACGTTAACCTCAACGCGCATCTGTCCTTTTTCCATGTCAGCGCTTGATGCTCCGATATATCGAAGTATCTGCTGGAGTGTTTCTCCAAACTCGCGCACTTCGGAGCCCGTCCTCAAGTCGGGTTCTGTTACAAGTTCCATCAGAGGAACTCCCGCGCGATTAAAATCAACAAGCGTCCCCCCGCTTTTTGAATTATGGATGAGCCTCCCCGTATCTTCTTCAAGATGAACCCGCGTTATGCGAATAGGACGCCCCCGAACCTCAATGACGCCGCCCGATACGAGCGGGTGTTCGTATTGAGATATCTGGTATCCTTTTGGCAGGTCGGGATAAAAATAATTCTTACGGTCGAACTGGGAAAACTCCGGAGTGGTTCCCCCGAGAGCAAGACCCACCTGAATAACTTTTTTAACGGCTTCTTGATTAATAACGGGGAGTGTTCCCGGGTGTCCCATGCAAACAGGGCAAATATTAATATTGGGATGTTTTTCATCCGGGTCGTTCAAAGAGTCGCAAAACATCTTTGTGCGAGTATTTAATTCGGCGTGGATCTCAAGTCCGATTATTGGGTCAAGTTTCATACTTCAGCACGAATTTTCCCGATTTTGTCCCCGCCTTTCGGGGCTACAAAATCGAGGATCCTCGATTTGTCTAAAATTCTGAAATGTTCTCCTAAGCGCCTAATGGCGTCGCGACTTTTCCACTTTTTTATCTGTTTTTCTCGCCTAAGGGCCTGGCCCATCGAGAAAAATTCTTCAAAATAAAACAATTCCCACGGTTTATAGCTACCTGTTGACCTTACTTTACCATGGTTATGCGCAAAAATCCTGACTTTTAAGTCTCCGGTTGCGCCAATATAATATCGCCCGCTATTTTTTGAGATTAAAATGTAAGTATAGAACATTTCAGAATTTTACAAATCGGGACGAGGCCTATGACAGGCTCATATTTTTCAGCCATATCAATAAACTAGCATAAAAAAGGCAATAAAAAAAGCCATTTCTGGCTAGTTTATTTATTTTCTACTTATTAATAGATATGCGGCACCAAACGCGATTATGGCAAGAAAAATCTTACCTGCAAAAAGCGCCCAAATGCCAACGATGACAAGAACTGCAACCATTGCCACACCCCAAACCGACAAAAAAGAACTTAATCACAGTATACAGCCTTTCTATTTATTTGTCAAAAAACACCCCTTTCGGAGTGCGTTTTTTTATGACTTTGGTTGGTTGCGCTTTTTGTACTCACGATAGCTTAAGTATGCGGAGAACACCGCAACAGCAAGGAAGAAAAGTCCGCTGAGCGGCTGACCGGCCATGAAGACCCTCACCGCAAAAATAAGGCTTAAGGCCGCGTTCATAGCCAAACCGATACACGGTGAGTAGATATAGATAATTAAAAAGACAACCCAGTAGAGAATCCAAATCACGGCTTTTCTCCTGTTGGTTTCGAGGGAGCCTTTGTAAATGTATCAAAAAAAACAAAAAATGTCAACAAAAAAGCTCCTCTGCGGAGCCGTCTTTGTTTCTTGAAACGTTATAGATTTTCTTAGAGCTCTTTATAGGCTAGTACCGCCCAATAGCACGCAAAACCAAGCATGATGATTCCAAGAAAGGTGTTTTCCGATGCAAAGTCGCCAAAAGCAGAAAGAAGAGACCCGACACAAAGCACCGCATAACCAACAAGCCGAGACGTGAGGAGCATGAGAATAACACCGACAACAATCAGTACAAACCCAAGCAGGCTTAGCATGCTATGTTCCTCCTAAAAAAGAACTTCTTTTCCAGACTATCAGTATGTAAAATTTTGTCAATGAGCGCAGGAAACTTCTTGCGGAACTTTAGAAAAAACGACTCTTATACAGAGTCGCTATTGTCTTTTGATTTTTTGTATTCCACGTATGCACTGATTGCCCACCAGAGCGCGAGAAAAAGCATGAAGACGCCGAGGTATTCGTGGTCGGAAGCAAGGCCATCTATACCGGAAAAAAGCGAGCCGATGCTAAGAAGCACAGAACCGACAACTTTATTTTTAAACCAGAAAATTGCACCGCCGACAAAAATTAGCACTAGGCCGAGGAACCCGAGGGGAAGCATGTCATGCTCCGTTTTAAAAGAACTTCTCTTCTAGTGTATTTAAATCAAAATTTTTGTCAACCTCGTTAGAGGTTTGCCCAAGTCTTTCGTATGCAAGATATAATAAGACGAAGTCGCCTTCGGCTCACAATAGTTTGAATAAACAAAAAAAATCTTAAGCCTCTAACGGGGTCAATCTAGACAAGCCGTTTAAAAAGCTGTTCAGGGGTTTTAACTATTTCATGGATAAGTTTACGGGAGGACGGCTCTTCGTAGAGTTCTTTCGGGTAGTGTCCCATGAGCGTGCGCTCGTCGAAAGCATAAATGGTTTTCCCCAATGCCGCCGCCGCGAAAAGTTCTCCATTCGTGTTTGCCCCCAAGTATCCATCCTTATTAAAAATAAAACACACGTCGGCAACGCGCACTTTTCGGAATAAATGGTCATATACTTTTCCGGCGATGGTTGCGCGATACGCGGTATCCGCCATGCGGTCCTTTTCGTGGCTCCGAAGGAAAGCCTCCGGCTGTTCTTCAAATTCCGGGTCAAATATCACAAGATGGGCATTGTGAGATTCAGCCGCATGCCGCAAAGAAGAAATGAACTCTTCGAGATCCTTCTTAAAGCGCTGGCTTGAACAAAAAACAACTGACTTCATATAATTATCATACCACGGCGGACAAAAACAAAAAACCCTCCTTCGCATAACGCTTCGGAGGGTAGGACCTGCATATGGCAGGCGTTCGGGAATAACCCGAAAGGCTACTTCTTGTTCTTGTCGGAAACTAGTTTCATAAAAAGTTTTCCGAGGGGAGGCGTGGGACGCTTTTTTCTGAGACGCGGGATATCCTTCCTAATTTTGTTCAGGACATCTTCTGCGGTATGGAAGATATTGCGCCCGCGGACAACCGTATTTCCGATGGAAATAACGCTCATGATAACGTGACGCGAACGGTATTTTTTCAGAATATCTTCCGAACAATACAGATACACCGGAATTCCCGCCATGTCTGCCCACAAAAGCTCCTGGGCGGATCCGCCCGAAACGCTTGTCTCGGCTAGATGGACGACCGAAACAACCATTGTGTTATGAGTTTGAAGCGACATGACCTCAAGCTCTTTTTGGCGGATTGGGTCAAACACTTTGTAAAGCTCCCGGAGCTTTAACTGCTCCTGAAGCCTTCTCAACTTCGGCTGAAGCTCGCGCATGGAGCGCCGGGCCACAATGGAGTCAAGCCGTGTGGGGTCGATATGCACCAAAAGGAGATTTGACTTGATAAGGTCTTCAGCCGTTGCCTCTATCATGCGGTCGAATGTACGCCTCCATCGCCGGCCGTAGTCGCCATTCGATTTTTTTTCTCCGGGACGCTCCTGGTACTTGTTCTGAATGGAACCGATGGTATAGATGACGATAACAAGGATATTCCTTGGGTTCTTTTTGTATTTCCTTAAGAGAGCCTTTATCGAACGTCTTCGTTTGTGATCAATATATTTCGCAAGCTTTCTCGGAAGCATGGATGCCTCACGCGGCATATTTCATGAAAAGAACTTGCTTAAGAGGTACCACGCCCGAATAAAAAATCAAGGCCATAATAATAAAAACAAGGACCGTAGGACGCCTTGTTTTGTGGCTTCTTTCTTACCTATATGCCTCCGGGTTTAAAAGGGAACGCGTAAGCGCAATAAAAATGGCATCTTCCAAAAGCTCCTCGCGCTTCATTTTCCCGCCCGTATAATATGACGGCGGATCCTTTTCTTTATTCCCGGTAAGCTCTCCGACAACGACTCCCGCCTCTGAGTCTTCTTCCTTGATGCGCTCAACCACTTTTGAAGGCGTTTCAACTGCGGCAGAAAAACTTTTCCCGACGACAGCGAATGACGTATCGACAAGAATGCATCCTGCAATCTCAAAATAGGCGCCCCCTTCGCGGATGATGCCTGATTCAACGCCAACCCCATAGTGTGCGCTCCCGTCCTCGACAAGAGCTCTTTCCGCGCGGTTCTTTGCGCCAAGCATGATATCTTCCGTCGAGAAGGGCTGTTTTGGAACATCCGACTCAACTTTGTACCCTCTCACGTTAACGATCAAACCGGCCCGTGCGAAAGCATTTGCAACGGCCCGAAGTTTTAACTCGCTTTTTGTTCCAACCGCTATATTCATGGGCGATTCTCCCATAAAAATTAAAGGTCTGTTTTAAGATTACGCGCAAAAAAAGAAAAATCAAATAAGGCGTTTCACCAGCTCTTCGGGCGTCACAATAATTTCGGTAAACAAAATATCGCGGCATATCTCTCCTCCCTCCGCGACCTCTCTTTCCGGTTCAAGCGCGTAGATGACCATGTTTTTTCCGTGCGCAAATCCGAGCTCGAGCGTTGAGTTTACGCCGAGATATCCGTTCCTGTTGTAAAAATAGGCAACATCTGCTTTGCGAATACGATCAAAGTGTTCATGCACCATCGCTGGAACGCGGACACGATATGATTTTGATTTCAATCGGTCCTTTTCTTCTTTGGCAAGCATTTTAGTGCGCTGGCGTTCAAAATTTGGTTCGAACACTACAGGGATGCCGAGACTCCTAAGTTTTTGCGCGAATGCTTTTATTTCATCTTTATAGCGCTGGGAGCCGCAGATAACAACTGATTTCATAATTATTTGAGCCAAAAACGCCCTCTCTTGGGCGTGTCGCGGGGACATGCCGCAAGGTTTCGCTTGGTCTTATTTTTACCGTATATATTTACTGTAACATGCCGAATGGTTTTTTCAAAAACAAAAAACGGCTGGAAAACAGCCGCACGACTTATGAGCCCATGAGCGCCTTTTGCACGGCAAACGCTTTGCCGTACCCAATACCAAGAACATCCGCTCCTGCGTCGAGAAACCGCCGCGCATTTTCGGGAGTAACTTTTCCGGCGATCTTTTTTTTTAGAGGAAGCGAATGTTTCGCAATGTATTCTGAAATATATTCGAGATACGCAATACGCGTATCGTCATCAACCGGCACTTTTTCCGTAAAGTTATCGGAACGCGTCGTCCAATCTTTTACGTACTTCACGCCTCCTTCAACGAGAAGCTCAAGGAGCCAGCCGATGTCATCCCTCTGAAACTGCCAGAGATACGGAAGCTGAATAATAGCTTTTGATTCTTTAAAATATTGCGCTACGGCACGAAACTCCCGCAGGAGCATCGAAGAGTTCTTATCCTTCACCCATCGGAGATTGATGACAATATCCGCTCCGTCGGCTTTAAAGAGTGCGGCACTCCGCGCCTGGAAAAGTTTTGTTTCATCTCCCCCGGCACCGTCCGGAAAGTCAATTACAATTTCCGCCATAACGGAATGCGGATTCTTATCGCGCTCAAAATCAAGCGCCTCGCGAAGCAATTTGATATCCGCACAATGCACTATCGCGGAACGCGAACCGATGTTTCGAGCGACCGCCGCGAGTTCGGCGATATTTTTCTTCTCGCCGTTTGCAGAAAGATACGCAAGGTCAAAACACGACGCTGGGTTTTTCATTATATACCTCCAAAATCGTAATGAGCTATTTTAATAGGTGGCACAGATCGAACGCAAAGTCAATCTTTTGGATTAACATCATAAAAAGCCCTTGAGATAAGAGTCTTGTTTTTTATTCGATTACCTTAACGGGGGCGGGGCTCTCTTTACGAACTTCACATTTGATATATTCTGCAATTTTTGAAGCGTTCTCTTCGGCTTGGTTTTCTGGAAGAGAAAAATATACCGCACCAGAAAGCCAATTTAGAAAATCGATATTGGCCTCAGGCACAAGCTTTCCAACTTCATCTGCAAACTCTTTAACAAACTCCTGACGAGCCTGAATGCGAACAGCATGGTCCATGGTCTGATATTCATCAAAGCTTGGCTGACCGGACTTCTTTCTTGCAACAAAACTAACAAAGCCTTCTTTCATGAGCAGCTCCTAGAAAATTACCAATGAACTATTGTATAGATTATATTTTTTGCTTATTTGTCAATGTTACTCCAAAAGAAAAATCCTGCATATCGCAGGATTTGATAATAAAAGGAGGCATAGTGTTAAACCGCCGGTTCGCAAAAACATACATAATCATTTCCAAGCGGAGAATGACACAACTTTTTTGTTGCGTATTCGTCGTGTATGTGCTCCAGACCTGCTCCCCGCTTCATGCAAGCAAAGACCTTTTCGACGAATTCTTTTGCCTCATCGACACGCTTACAACCAACCGCTTCTGTGTAAAGTTCCATCATTTTGATTTTCCCCTGTTTGCGCTCGTCCACACTTATCTGAGGAATTGCGTGAACACGGTCTGACTTTAGTTTTAGCGCAGAATCCTTCTCCATCAGCAAATGGAGTTCGTCATGTGTCCACTTCCGCATGGTTACAATCCTCACTCCAGTAAGAACTAGGCCAGAAGTAGCACATGAAACATTGGTTTGTCAACAAAAACAAAAAGCCCCGCGAAACGCGGGGCTGCAATTATTTCTAAAGATTTTTCAAAAGCTCTTCCGCTTTTTTCTGTATTTTTTCTTCCTGTCCTCTGCGGGCAAAATCGTATTCACCCATATTAACGAGCATGTATTTCGAAATAAGCGGATATACTTTTTCAAGCTGTCTGAACTTTTCCTGCTCAACCACGCGGTAATCTGGATGTCCTTCTGGAATCGAACGAAGTTCAAGCTCCCAAAAACACTGGCGGGTATTCTCCCACTGCATGAATTGAATTCGGTGAGCCATTGTGACGGCATATTGCGCAAGCTCAAGGTCGCGCGAGGCAATTTTTGCAAATACTTCTTCAGCCCCCATGATTGGCTCTTTAAACTCTGCTTCAAGCCCAGCTTCAGTAACCTCCGGCGGGATATCAAATCCGTGAACACACGTAAAAAGTTGGCGCTGTTGTGTCAGCATCCGATGCCGCTGAAGGTCGCGCCAGGCGCCGTTATTCATAACAACTTCAAAGCGAACATATGCATTTTCAAACGCCCTCCCAGCCTTATGGAAACGCTTTGAGCGCCCTTCCATGTATGCGGCGACAATCTTCTCTTTTTCAGCACCACTCATGCGCTTCACGCGTTCAAAAATTTCACTCCAAGCCACTCTCATGTTCGGCGCCGAATAGAGCATTCCCGTAATAACTTTGTTCTCCCCTTCCGGGTCGTGTTCAATTAGGCGGACTTCGGCTTTTGTCGGACCAAACTTCATTTCCCCACCAACAACACCTTTCTTCGCACCGAAAAATTCTTCAACGAACGGACTCGCCCTCCTTCCGCGCCCCGCGAGATACTCCTGATATTCCGAAAGAAGCTTTTTCTTTTCCGCGTCCGTTTCGTCAAGACGCCTGAAAAACGAAGGTGCAAGCTTCGCAAGCTCTTCTTTTGAGCGAGTTGCCATCCATCGAATCTCGCCAAGCGAATGTCCGAGAGAACGCGTTATCATATATTCAAACGCCTGTCCGTTCCCAAAGAACGCAACTTGCGAAAGTGTCGACATCGGCAAGAGCCCGCGGAGAGTATCAAACGCTTTTTTTTCAACAACACCAGGTTTTTCTTCGGAGAATTTTTTGGCAAGCCACGCTGAAAGTTTCGGAATGAGTTCGTTGTAGCGCGAAAAAAGGCCGTCCATTGCCCGCTCGTATTCTTCTTTAAGGCCAAGCGACTCAAGGGTCGGGTCGGTGTAGTACACATAGTGCCCCTTAACTTTTTGGCCGAAGTTCACATAGCGGCTGGATTTTTCTATCGGTGCAAGGCCGATGCGCTGATCTTCCGGATGCTTTATCGCAACCTGCGAAATGGACGCAAACCCTAAGTGCATCCCCGCCATCTGCGCGATTGAGTCGTCTCCATATTGCGCAAGCCACGTTACATAAAACGACCGCGCTCTGGGGTTTGAAAATACTTCGGTCAGAGGATGTTCGCGAATGAAATCAATGAACCACTTGAGCTCTTTCCCATAGGCGACCTTTTCTTTCCATGATTCTTCGCTGTCTTTTTCCGTTCGCGTCGGGCTGACAAAGGGATAGATGAATTCATTCAGATAAATATGCCGGAGGTCGCGTGTGGCACGGCTCGCCCGCGAGCAGAGCGCTCCAATAAGTTCCGGCGAAAAGATAAGAGGCACAAAAACAGAGGAATCAAGATTGGTAAAAAATGGCGCAAGGTGCCATGTGTCGGTATCGGAATATTGATCGGGCTCAAATAATGGCTCGAACGCTTCGAGCGGCAGGTTTGAATGCATACGCTTTGTTTTTCCATAAACCCCGTTAGAAGTCCGGCACTGTTCAACTTCTGAATTTGGCAAAAAGGCGAAGCCGACTTACGTCCTTGTTTTTTTCAGCCGAAACCCACTCTTAGACTTCTAACGGGGTAAAAGAACGTAAAAGGTATCTTATATTCCCACAAATAAAAACAACCCTCAAGAGAAGGTTGTCCACATTAAACAGATGCGTGAATAAATTAGTTTCCTCCGCCGACGCACACGTCTTTATGGCATGAGTTGCAAACACCAGGATAACTTTTCCAAACCAGGTCTTCAAGGTCAACGGCAAGGCGAGCAGAAAGTCCGCACAGCCACGCGAATGTATCGGCGACTTCGGCTTCAAGGCCTTCTCGATTTTTCGTTCTGTAATCTTTCCCCACCTCGCCGACTTCTTCAGCCAGATGGCAAAGCACCGCGACTTTCGACTTCACCTTGTTTACCGGCCCGTAGATACGATCAAACATGTCTTGAAACTCTTTCATGGTCGAAGGCATGTTTCTATAGTCATTCCGGAAGCGAAGCAGTTCGGGAAGAGTCGGATTATAGACCTCTTCACGGGTAATGCAGACACACCCGCGTTCTTCAAGCCCATACGGACACACATTCGGATACTTATGCCATACCGCTTCCGAAAGATGGATATTTGAGCGATTGCAAAACGCGCAAAGCCAGGAAAAAATATGCGGGAGGCGCTCAATAATTTCCGCGTCGTTTTCCTTGCGGAGCGACTCAAGGCACTTCATGACAATCTCATAAAGCCGGAACATAAGATCGGTATCGTGGTAGTGTTTGTCGTTGCATTCAGTATAGATGCCCGCAAACATACCTTGAAGTTCATCCAGAGTTTTTGGACGTCTGGCCATCATAGATTCCCGTGGGCTGTAAAAGAACTGTATGTGCACATGTAGCACACGCCCATAACTATTTCAAGGGTATGCGCCCCTGTCATAGAATTATGAATTTTTATACAAATAAAAAAGACGTAATGCTACGTCTTTGATTTTTTACGATTCTTCCCCGGTCATGTAACTCCTAAGAAGAATAGTTTGAATCGTAGTACTCAATTCGCGAGCGGGAATATTTTCTCCAAACATCATGGAACGAAGATAGAAAAACGCCGCAGATTTACGTTCCCCTCTTGGAAGTGCGAATATCGCTTCCGCGCAATTTGATGCGCGTCGCGGTTCCTTGAAAGACTCGATATCCAAATATCCCCTAATAAGAACATCAGTCCTTATAAAGAGTTCGAACCACGCTTCAGGAGCTAAATTCTGCTTTTCCACCGCCATCATGGCCGGAAGCCACTGGTGATAGGACGGAAATTCCGGTCTCAAATCAGCGCTCCTCGTCGTATGGCCTTTCCCGTAATAATGGTATATAAAAAATGCTGTCTGTCAAGACAGCAGGCGTCGTTCAGCACTATTTCAAACGCGAGAGTACTTGCTTCCACACAAGAGCGTGAATTTCCTCGGGCGATAGCAATTTTCCGTATTTTACGCATTCAATAACACCGTGGTCTTTGGGAAACTGCTTGGCAAGCCACAAGTAGGACGCCTCTGCGTTCTTTAAGTGTTCCTTATCCGCTTCGTGCGCGTCGTGGGTTTTTCCTTCCTCGAGGTACAGCCGCTGCTGTTTTTTATAGACAAGTTCGTAGCCGATGGCCGAGGGGACATGAAGAATAATGGTGAGGTCCGGCTTCGGCACGCCAAAGACCGAAAATTCGATATCGTACAGCCATTTGATGAATTTTTTTCTTTCGGCGATGTTTTTTATCTTGCCGCCCTGGTGTCCCGCGTTCGAATCCACATAGCGATCAAGCACAACAAGCGTACCTTGGGATAAGAATTTTTTTATATCCCGCGCGGCGTCAAACCTGTCAATTGCATAAAAAAGCGAAGCAACATACGGACTCACTTCATCCGATTTTCCATAATTCCCGTTCAAATATTCTTCAATAGGGCCGGCAGATTTTTTCCCGTACTGGGGAAATGAAGCCGTTGCGACGCGGTGCCCCTCATTTTGCAATCTGTCTATTAAAAGCTGTACCTGCGTTTTTTTGCCGGAGCCGTCCGTTCCTTCTATCACAATGAGTTTTCCTTTTCCTTTTTTCATTACTATGAGTATAACACACGAAAACTTCTAAAAAAAGACCGCCCCAATGGCCGTCGGTGCGGTTAGTCTCTTTTTGATAAATCGATAATTGTTGCGAGAACGCGCGCGGCCGGCTTTAGGATCGATTCGTTGTTTACAAGATATTCATCAATGATCGACTCGTTTTGGAGCGCCCACTCATCCCATTCGCGCCGTTCGGCAATGCGACTTTCCACAGTTTCAGGAGAATCGCCCCGGGCAACCATGCGCCTTTTGAGCTCGGACTCTTCAGGCGAAAGGATGTAGAAGCTATAGACTTGCCCGGGAGCATACTCTTTTAGGGCAGAAAGCGTATGCGGAGCTAGTATCATAAGCCCGATTTTTTTTCTGTCTCTTTGAAGAATTTCGTCAAGCACCGATTTTTTTGTTCCGTATTTGTTCCCGGCAACGTTCATAACCCACAAAAAGGCGTCCTGGGACTCAAGCAGTTCGAATTCCGTCATCGATATATATTCATACTCGCCCCACATATCAGGCTCTTTTACGCGCGGAAGACGCATCGTCGTGCTTAAGACAAGACTCGCAAGATGAGAGGCCCAATTAAGCTGGGCCCTGATGATAGCCGACTTTCCTGTGCCACTTGCACCACTTATAGTCACAATGCGTTTTTTCAAGGGAAGCCTCTGCTAGGTCAAAAAGCTATTGCCAATTATAATCAGTAAATCGGATTTGTCCAGAATAAATTTATAAAAAAGAAAAAAGACGTCGTGAAACGCCTTTGCTTTATGCCTGTGGCTTGGGGAATGGCACTAGGTAAGAAAACAAAAAACCACCCCGATATTCATTGGGGAGGTTTCATGAAAACCACTATTATTCCACTGTAATCCCCATGCTTCGAGCCGTTCCCATAATAATTTTCTCTGCGGCTTCAATCGTTTCCGCGTTTAAATCCTCTTTTTTCTTTTCTGCGATTTTTCGAATGTCGTCTTGCGTCACTTTTCCGACTTTCACTTTGTTCGGAGTACCGGATCCTTTTTCAATCCCCGCGGCTTTGCGCAAAAGGTCGGAAGCAGGCGGAGTTTTCAATTTGAAGTCAAACGAACGGTCCTCATAAATTGTAACCTCAACCGGAACAATATCGCCTTTCATTTTGGCCGTAGCTTCGTTGTATCGTTTCACAAAGTCACCTATGTTAATGCCATGCGGGCCGAGAGCCGTTCCAACAGGAGGGGCTGCGGTTGCGGAACCTGCCGGAAGCTGGATTGTGAGTTTTATTTTGATTGGCTTTGCCATATTTGTCGAAATTTTGGAGCCCATGAGCGAACAAAATTTCGCTACACATATGAGCATCCCGACTCAATTTTGCCTTACAAAAAATCAGTTAAACTTGTGTTACTCCTCTAGTGGCTGGCTGTCCGGCGTGCGGGGGGCTAATAGTCCACCCCTCCATGCGCGAAGCGCGCGCCTTATTCCCTACCTATAAAATTGGGTCGGGGTCGCCATCCACTTTTATAGCTTTTTAATCTGGAGTGAGTCAAGCTCCACCGGAGTGTTTCTCCCGAACATGTTGACTAAAACCTTAACCTTGCCTCGTTCTTCGTCAATAGAAGCAACCTTTCCATCAAAATCTTTGAATGGGCCGTCGGTTATCTTTATCGCGTCTCCCAACGAAACATCAATCTTGAACTTCGGCTCTTCAACCCCCATGCGTTTTTGCAAAATATCCATTTCCCCCTGCGAAAGAGGCGTTGGGGTCGTTCCCGAGCCGACAAATCCCGTAACACGCGGGGTGTTCCGAACAACATACCAGGAGTCATCCGTCACGATCATTTCAACCAATACATAGCCCGGATAAATTTTTTCCTCAACGACTTTCCGTTTGCCGTGCTTTATTTTTATCTTTTTTTCGGTCGGAACAAGCACACTGAAAATTTTATCCTCCATTCCAAGGGATTCAATTCTTTGCTTGAGGTTACGGCTAACCGCATCCTCATAGCCGGAATATGTGTGCACCGCATACCAGTTCCGCCCGAATTCGCCTGTTTGTTTTGGCATAGGTTACTAACGAAAATATTATTTCTTGAGCCGTCCTCTTCGTTGGGCTGTCGCATCTTCCTCAATCGCTTTTGCGCCAGCAATGCGCGGCCTGTGCTCCAGATTCTTTTCTATCATATAGAGAACGCGGTCATAGAGCTCTTTTTTTGTTTTGAAAAACCCTCTGGCTTTTCGCGCTTCAATATCGTGCGCTATCTCGTCTTGTACAACACGGTCGAGTTTTGCCATTTTTTTTGCCAAATCTTCGATATCGGTCCCCACAAGTTGCTCAAGTGCATCACCTCTTTCCTCGCCGATATCATTAAACCAGTTCGGAATATCTTCAACCGCAAGAAAATCCCCGCGGTGAGCGCTCTTCTTTTCTTTTGTCCGTTTTTCTTCCTCGGGTATCTCCTCTGAACCTCGCAGGCCGCCATCTTCATAAACTCCAAACTTGTTCTCGTGTTGTGCCATATACGTTGTGTGTTTTTGAGTTCCAAGGCTTCGCAAACGAAACGATGGGTCCCATACGCACGTTATAAAATAAACGTATTTATAACCTTCTGGAATACATAGTCAAGCCCGCCCAAAAACGCGGCAAGAACCGCCGAAATACTGATAACTGCGATAGTATACTGAATGGTCTGCTCCCGTGTCGGCCAGGTTACTTTTTTCATTTCAACCTGGACTTCTTTTAAGAATGTTATGAGTCTTTCTATCATAAATATGCGTTAGTTCAAAATACGCGTGTAATTTCAAGCTTTTTTAAAAGGCCGCAAGGCCTTTTTTACCTCGTAATCTTACTCCCGCCCCGTAAAAAAGTCAAGAGCAAAAATGGCCCGTGGTAAGGCTTCATACAGTGGTTATATATCCAAATTCTTCACCGCTTTTGCATGTGTTTGGATGAATTTTTTTCGCGGAAGAACTTCGTCCCCCATGAGAATATCAAAAATCTTATCGGCTTGAGCGGCGTCTTGTACTGTGATCTGCCTCAAGACGCGCCGGGCGGGATCCATGGTTGTTTCCCACAATTGCCCCGGGTTCATTTCTCCAAGGCCTTTGTAGCGCTGAATTGTTACCCCCTTCACTTTTTCCGCGTCAGATGCGTCTTCGGAAACCTCTTCTTCCACAACTTCTTCAGTTTTTGCTTTTCCTGATTTTGCGTCCCTCACTTTTTTCTGCTCATCCCTTGCCTTCAGCATTTCCTTCATAACTTTTTCTTTTTCATCATCGGAATAGGCATAGCGGACATCCTTTGCCCGCTGAATTCGGTAGAGCGGCGGCTCCGCAATGTACATAAATCCCGATTTAATAAGCTTCGGAAAATGGCGGTAAAACATTGTAAGAAGAAGCGTTCGGATGTGCGAGCCGTCAACATCGGCATCTGTCGCGATGATAACGCGGTGGTAGCGAAGTTTCTCATGCTCATAATCATTTCCGATAGCCGCTCCAAGAGCGATGATGAGCGCCCGAATTTCTTTTGACGCGAGCATTTTATCAAGCCGCGCTTTTTCAACATTCAAGATTTTTCCTCTCAAGGGCAAAATTGCCTGGAATTTCCTGTCGCGGGCAGATTTTGCCGAGCCGCCTGCGGAATCTCCCTCAACGATGAAAAGCTCCGACTCCTCCGGGTTTTTTGACTGGCAATCGGCAAGTTTTCCGGGAAGCGCAAATCCATCGAGGGCACCCTTCCGCAAAACGGTATCTTTTGCTGCTTTTGCCGCCTTGCGGGCTTTTTGCGCGAGAAATGCTTTCTCAAGAACTGCCCGGGCGTCATCGGGGTTTTTTTCCAAAAATTCCTGCACGGTTTCGCCTATGACCGCTTCAACAGCGCTTCTGGCTTCCGGATTCCCAAGTTTTGCCTTGGTTTGCCCTTCAAACTGGAGCTGGCTTGAAAGAAGCTTAACCGAAATAATCGACGTCAGCCCCTCACGGACATCCTCTCCAGTAAGATTTTCGTCGTCCTTTTTGAAATATTCGTTCTTTTTCGCGTAATCGTTCAGACAGCGGGTCAGGGCCGTTCGGAAGCCTGTGAGGTGCATTCCTCCTTCTGCGGTGTAAATGTTGTTTGCAAACGAGAGTTCTTTAGCGTTAATTTCGTCCGTGTACTGAAATGCGCATTCAACATATATTTTTTTGTCGCCGACGACGTTTTCTTTTTGCGTGTAAAAAATATTTTCGTTTTTTGCGATAAGTCCCTGATTCAGGAATTTAATATAGGAAACAATTCCGCCGTCGAAATAGAACGAGTAGGATTGTGAGGGCTGTTCCTCAATGCCTTTTTTGCTTTTTATCTGAATGGGGCTCCGCTTATCAATGATTGTCATGCGGACCCCTTTCGTAAGATACGCCTGCTGGCGAAGATGAGTTAAAATAGTATCCCATTCAAATTTGATTATCTGAAAAATTTCCGCATCAGGTTCGAATGTAACCGCGGTTCCGGAGCCGTCGCACTTTCCGGTTTTTTTGACAGAGTATTTCGGTTTTCCCCGGCTATGCTCCTGAACATACTGGAATCCATCCCGGCAAACTTCCGCTTTCAGCCAAATCGAAAGAGCATTCACGACTGAAGCGCCCACTCCGTGAAGCCCTCCGGAAACTTTGTATGAGTCGCCCCCAAATTTCGCTCCGGCGTGCAGCGTTGTAAACACGGTTTCGAGCGCTGACTTTTTTGTTTGTTTATGCGTATCAACCGGAATGCCACGCCCATCGTCAATGACCATGACTCGATTTTCCGGAAGAAGCGTAACCGCAATGTTTTTTGCGTACCCGGCCATCGCTTCGTCGATTGAGTTATCGACGACTTCCCAAATGAGGTGATGCAAGCCCTCAACGCCCGTTGAGCCGATGTACATGCCGGGGCGCTTTCGAACAGGATCAAGACCCTCAAGAACGTAAATGTCCTTTGCCGAATATGAGTCCTTTTTCCCGCTTGCCCCGGCAGAAGTTTTAAGGCTATCCACAGTTTCAGTTTTTTTTGATTTTTTGTCTGATTTTTTTGCCATTATGATGCCTCTTTCAGCAATGAAAAACCGCGCTTTTATGCGGGTTTTCCGTTGTATTCCAAAATGGAAGTTTCTACACATAGTATAGCAGGTTTGGGGTCTATCTTCAAACGGAAAAAAGGTAAAAAACCCTTGAATTTCTTGTCTAAGAATGCTTTATTTTAAGCAGAACTTTGACTACCCACCGCAGGGAGATATGATCGAAAATCAGACGGTAGATTCGATAAGTGTTTTGAACAAACTGCTAAAACATAATTATTTCTTTGCAAACGGGAAAAACTTCCCCATAACACATCTCTATGAAACCTCTGCGAATTCGCGCTGGCCGTATGAAAATCTTTGGGGGATATATCTTACAAAACCGCACTTTGCGTGGATGGCGCTCTGGATGGCCGTTACCTCCAGAGCTTCCTTAAAAAAGCGGCACGTGAAATATTTCTCGCCCGCCCGGGTGCTGGGAGACCACATTGGCGGAATAAGTATCTTTAACCCGGACGCACTCGAGCTGAAAGATATATTATGTGAAAAAGCATATCTCTATTTTTTTGATCCTCTGTTTCTTCAAAATCTTCCCTGCATAAATCTGTCAGAAGTAAAAAGTGCCGCAGAAAAAATTGCCGAACTCACCAAAAATAGTTTTGATCAAAGAACTTTCGCAAAAAGAGAAAAAAATTATACTGCCTATGTAAACTCTTCAAATGAAAACCTTGTTGTAGATATTGATGACTGGCAAGTCGCCGTCATAAACGTTGAAAAACTTGTACCAGTCATTGAGATTATGCTTACCGGAAAGATTATCGGAGAGCTTGGAAATAAAATTGAATGGCTGAAAGAAGAGGTTGGAGAAAATTATATTGTGAAGTAACAACAACGCCCCGATATTCATCGGGGCGGTTTTATATTCTACGGTGGTTTGTGAAGAAAAACGTGAATCACTTTTCTGCGTAATATACACCATATAGCCACAAGCCCTTTTCAAAGGCGCGGCGCTGGGCAAGAGATGCGCGCCAATTTCCAAGCATGACCGAGCGATGCCCAAAAAATTTCTCTAGAGCAGTAAGCAACGGAACAAGTGGGGTAAACACAACACCGAGCCAAAAAATATAATACACAGTTTTTTTGACCTGACCGGTCATATCCCAGCGTGAAATATTTTTAAAGCCACATTCGCGAAGATGCTCTTTATGCTCATTCCACCATTGCGTTTGATACACACCAAGCCCATGCAGAGTTCGCTGCCACATGCCCTCCTCTGCCGCATCTGTCGTAGGCCTTTTTTGGAAACCATCAGCTATGATGATACGTCCTCCCGGTTTCAAAAGACGGTGCATTTCAAAGAAAAGCGTTTTTTTATCAAGGGCATGGCAGAAACTCTCGATCGCCCACACGACGTTAAATGTTTCATTTGGAAGGCCTGTTCTCATATAGTCACGAAGCTCAAATACGGCAAGATCAGGCACATTATTGTGCTTGGCGTTTTCTGACGCTTCGCGAATATTCGAGGGAGCAATACTAATACCTAATACATTGCATCCGATAGTACGCGCAAGCCAGATCGCACTTCCTCCCACACCACAACCAGCATCAAGGACGCGGTCTTCTTTTTTTATATTCGCTTTTTCTGCAAGAAATCTGTTCTCGTTGATGAGCGCCTCACTACGATTCTTTGTACTCGCGTCCCAAAATCCATAATGCATCGCAAGATCATTCTTGCCGTACCAAAAAAGGCGATAGCCAATGTGGCTTCGCTCATAATATTCAATAACAAGTTTTTTATTTGTTTCTGCGTTTATGTGAGTCACAACAATTATAAACTATTTCCTCACTGTCCAGCTTTTTGCTTCGAGGGCTTTAACGATTTTTGCGATACTTGCGTCTGCCTCGCCGTCGGTAAGGGTTTTTTCGCTTGATTGGAATATTAAGTGAAACGCAAGGCTCTTTTCTTCTCCTTCCTCCATTTTTTCGTCCTGAAAATAATCAAATAGGTCAGTGTCGAAAAGATTGCCTCCGGCGCTTCCCTCAACTACATTTAACACGTCTTCCGTTTTGACGGATTCCGGAACGATAACCGCGATGTCGCGGATGATGGCGGGAAATTTTGAGATGTGTGAATAGTGCGCATCGCTTTCCGCGTGTTTCGCCAAAAGCTTCATATCGAGTTCGGCCGCGACAATCCGCGCTTTTGTTTTTATCCGAGCACGTGTTGCCGGATGAACTTCGCCGATACATCCGATGCACTCATCATCAATTTTAATTTCAGCCCGGCGGTACGGATGATAGAGTTTTGCGGCTTCTTTTGCCTCCGCCCGGTCGAGTTTTTCATCATACCAGTGTTCAGCGATGCCAAGCGACTCAAGTAAGGCATCAACCGCCCCTTTCACTTCATAAAACTCTTCTCCATTTTTTCCACCCTTTTGCCCTAATACAATCGAAACAGTTTTTCGTTCGTTCGCCGGCTCTTCGTTTCCTTTCCCTCCTGCTCGGATTGACTTTGCAACTCCAAAAAGACGCGCTATTTCAATGTTGTTCCGAATGTTTTCCGCGGTTTGCAGAATGTATTTAAGAACCGGACGCCCTAAAAGATATTTTGTTTCTGGAGAAACCGGATTTTCCAGTTCAAGAAGACCGTTTGAAGATTCTTCAAATAAGGAAAGTTCAGTACTCCCTGTAAATTCGTAGACAAAGCTTTCGATGTAGCCCGAAGACTTCAGCAAATCGCGCGTTCTCGCCTCCCAGTAAAGCTCGGGTTCTTCAGCATCCGGAATATGCGAAGTGCTCGGCAAGACGGGTTTTATTTTTTCATACCCGTAAATTCTTCCGGCTTCTTCTATCAAATCTTCCTCAATTGAAATATCACGGCGGATAGTGGGAATTTCAACGAGGAATTCTGTTTTGCTTTTTTCCTCTGCTTTGAAGCCAAGAGATTCAAATATTTTTTTATATTCATGCGCAGTGAGTGTTTCCCCCAAAACAGCGTTTGAGCGCTCAACCGTGAAAAGTATTGACCTCGGAATATCTTTTTTTGGATACACATCGAGAAGCCCTTTTGAAGCACCTCCCGCAAGCTTGATAATGAGGTCAGCAAGACGCCGTATAGCAAAATCCGCTAAATTCGGGTCCAACCCATGCTCAAAGCGGAGAGAAGCGTCGGTTTTGAGGTTTAGCTCGCGTGAACCTCTCCGTACGACGGATTGGCTGAAATTTGCCGCTTCAAGAACGATTGTTTTTGTATCTTTTGAAACCCCGGAGCCCTTTCCCCCTTTAATGCCCGCAACCGCAACCGGCCCTTCTCCATCGGCAATAACAAGGATATTTGGGCTTAGCACATAATCTTTTTCATCCAGCCCTTTCAGCTTCTCGCCTTTTTTTGCGTGCCGAACTCGAATTCCTTTTATGCCCTTCTTTTTTCCGCGGAGATTGCTCCAATCGAAGACATGCAGAGGCTGTCCTGTTTCAAGCATCACGTAGTTTGCCGCGTCCACCAGATTGTTGATTGACTGTATCCCGCAAAGTTCAAGGCGCTCTTTCATCCAAGCGGGAGAATCTTTTACTTTGACGCCGTCAAGAACGATCGCCATATAGCGTGCTGAATCTTCCGGATTTTCAATTTCAACGTCAAGCATTTGCCGTATTCCCCCGCTCGGATATTGTTTTGCGCCGAATTTTTCGGCGTTGAATTTCAATCCAAGCATTGCGGAAATTTCACGTGAAAGCCCGAAGTGGCCCGAAGAGTCCGGGACGCGGTTCGGAAGGATGGCAACGTTGAGCTTCCAGTCATTTCCGGATTTTTCGACGAATTCAACCTCAAAACTTTTCATGGTCAAAACTTCCGCCAATTTTTCAGGGCCTTCTTTGAATCCTGCCAGTTCTCGAAGCCAATTATATGAATACTTCATATTAAAACTGCTTAAGGAAACGGATATCTCCTGAATGAAACAGCCGGATGTCCGGAATTTTGTATTTCATCATCGTAACGCGGTCAAGCCCGAATCCGAACGCAAACCCTTGCTGATTCCCCGGAGCATATCCCGCCGCTTCAAATACTTTCGGATGAACCATGCCCGCACCCATAACCTCAAGCCATCCGGTTTTTTTGCAAATTGAGCAGCCCTTTTTATTGCACGCGATGCAGGATATGTCTATCTCAAAACTCGGTTCGGTAAAAGGGAAAAAACTCGGGCGGAGACGAATTTCAACATTCATCCCGAAGAGCTTCTTAAAAAATTCAAGCACTACTCCTTTGAAGTTCGCCACCGAAACGTTTTTATCAACCATGAGTCCTTCAACCTGCTGGAACTGGATGTCGTGAGACGCATCGGTCGCTTCATAGCGATAAACTCTTCCCGGAACGATTATGCGGAGAGGCGAGTTATGTTTTTGCATGTAGCGGATTTGAACGGGGCTTGTGTGGGTGCGCAAAAGCAGCTTTGGGCTTTGGTTTTTGCCTTTCGGGTTTTTCAGGAAAAATGTGTCCACCATGTCCCTCGCGGGGTGGTCAACCGGAATGTTCAACGCGTCAAAATTGTACCATTCGGTCTCGACTTCCGGCCCCTCAACGACGCCAAATCCCATGGAGGCGAATATCTTCTCGACTTCTCTTCGGACAAGCGTTACCGGGTGCAGATGGCCATGTGGCCCTTTTTTGCCGGGGCGGGTTACATCAAGCCATTCTTTTTTCAGGATTGATTCCGTTTCTGTGCGCTTGAGTTCTTCTGTCCGGGCTGCAAAAAGTCCTTCAATCACGCCCCGCAACTTGTTCGCTTCTTCTCCCACGCGCTTTTTGTCTGCGTCGGGAAGCGTTTTCAGGCTCCGCAAAATAAGCGTCAAAGCACCCTTTTCCCTGCCTAAAAATTTAATGCGGAGCTCTTCAAGCTCCTCGCGGTTTTTTGCGGTGGGAATTTCAGAACCCGCCGAATCTTCAATTTTCTTAATTTCCTTTACCATAGAATACGCCTATTGTAGCAAAAAGAGCGGGGTATGCAACCCATATGGGGCGCACATACGCTTGTTTTTTGGCGGTTTAATAAAAAAATACCACCCATGGGTGGCGATTTTAAAATTACATTATGGGGAGAGAATCAATGTAGGCCTCTTTTTCTTCGTCCACCTTTTTCCATCTCGTCCCTTTGCCTCCGATACCAACCCATCCGGTTCTCCAAACCTTCTTGGTTGCCGGACATCCGGAGCGTACGCAATGCTTAACCCCTTTTTGGATACCCTCGCTCCAAAATGCCTTGTGGCTGCCGGTTTCTTTTATAAGTTCCTTTTCCGAGGGTTCTTTTTCAAACCAGTGAAGACCAAATAAACAAAGCGTGTTCCCGGCGGTCATGCGCGTCCTCCGCTTTGTCGGACCACCCAAAAAACATGATAGCATGGCTAATTTTGCTGTCAAGAATTGCAAGCAACTAAAAAATCCCTCTGAAGAGGAATTTTGAAAACATGTCTGTCTAAACAACCTCAAGACGCTGAATTTTTTGAATGCCGGCGTATATCGCCGAGACCATGAGGAGCATGGAGACCAAAAGAGCGAAGTTCATCCAAGGCCCGAAAAGTCCGTTCGACTCGTATGCTATGACGCGGAAGTTGATGATGCCCATGAAAACTCCGTACAAAAGCGAAATGAACGTTACGGCAAGACCCGGAGCGGACGTTGCGAGACTGTCCGCGCTTGTTTCATGAAAATCGGGATAGATGGTTCCGATTGCAAGAGAGAGCGACGTGATCGTCATGACAATAAAGAAAAGAAATATGCTTGAAACAAGAAGGGCCGACGAGGAAAGATTGAACGAAGAAGCCGTAATAAAAAGAAGAAACTCCGTTAAAGCAAAGAAAAGCACCCCGTAAAGCAAAAGCTTTTCCCAAAAAATATATGCCCGGCTCACGGGAGACGACCATATTATCCACGCGGAGCGCCCTTCAAGGCTGATGGAGGGAAAAACAAAGCGAAGAGAAAGGGTTGTCGCAAAATACGCAACGGCAATGAGGTGAAGGGTCAACACAATTCCCTCCGTCCCCGCGAACGCCCCGCCTATCCTCCGTCCGGAACTCACGATTGCGACAAGATAGATAAAAAGAAGAAAAAGAATGAAAACGGCCCTTGAGAGATCTTCGTAGTTGCGGGAGAGCGACAAAATATCCTTTGAAAGGAGCGAACCAAACGTTCCAGGAGTCATCCTTCGCACAGCGTTTGAAAACCACGCCGAGCTCCTAACAGCCTCCTTTCTTTTTCCGTCCGCGTAAAAATGGGACTCCTGCCACGAAAGCACTTCGGCGCGATAAAACCTCCTGGCAAAAAAGAAAAGAGCGGCGAAAAGAACTCCGCCGGAAAGAAGTGCAAGCAAAAGATATTCGAGTGCCGTAGCAGGCTTTTCAGAAGCCCAAAAAAGAACATTCGCGAACCAGTGGCTCGGAAACCGCGAGAACATTCCGCTGATAAGGCTGGTATTGGCAGTGGCATCATTCAAATTTGTTGCTTCGAAAACAACCTCAAGAACGCTTGCTCGCGGAACAAGAACTCCGACAATGCCGGATCCCGCAAGAAAAAGAACAAGCAAAGAAAGAACGGTAAAAAGCCACGGCCGGACAAAACGTAAAAGGAATGAGGCAAAAAAATCGAGCAGAGTCGAAAAGGAAGAGGCTAAAAGGAGGAATGCGCCAAACAAAATAACACCAAGCCCGTAATAAAGGAGTCCGTCTCCACGCGCTATGCCGAGCGCTAACGTAAGCGGCAAACCAATGACGACAAGCGGCCAGGATGAAATAATGGCTGTTTCAAAGAACTTGAGCAAAAAGATATCTCCGGAGCCAAGCGGGGTTGAAAGGAGAAATGGGTGGTCTGGCGAGCGAAAGAACGCAAAGAATCCGAGCAACGCGGAACTCAAAACAAAGAGAGCCATAATAAAAAGAATGAACTCCTCAATGATGAAAAGAGTAAGCGGAGGACCGAAAAATTCCTGCCGGAAAAGGAATAAAAAACCTCGAAGAAAGCCAAAGAACTCTCCCATCATGAGAAGAGCAAAGATTCCCGCAAAAACAAAAAAAACGAACTTCGGAGCCTTGCGCTCCCCCCTGATTACCGTTTTGACAAACGAAGCCCGTTGCTTGAGAATGAAAAAGATAGTTTTCATAGGTGTTCTTCTACATATCCAGTATACCAAAACCCATTCATTTTTTATAGCGCGGGCGATTTCAGCAAACACGGGCTGAACTCCGTGGGCTTGCCTTCGCACCAAAATTTTTTATGGAACAATCACCGTCGTTAAACAAAACATTCATATACTCAATCCTCCTTTTCCTCACTATTGCGGGGCTTTTCGGAGGAATACTGAAAAACCCTTTCATTTATGACGATAACTTCCTCATTCTTTCGAATCTGGCGCTCAAGACAACCATAAATCCGATCTACTATTTCAGAGACCCGGAAACCTCCGAGCCGGAAACGGCACTCGCGCACGGAGACCAGTATCGTCCGCTTCCGGGGTGGTTTCTGGCGCTTCAATACCGAATTGCCGGAAAAGACCCGTTCATATTTCATGCCGTAAATCTTTTGCTGCATGCCGCAAATGCGGTGCTGTTCGCCTTTATTCTTCTTTTGCTTTTTAAAAATATTCCGCTTTCGTTCGCGGGAGGACTTTTGTTCGGCGCACATCCCGTTATGACCGAATCAGTCGCTTGGGCGTACCAGCAGGTCGGGCTTTTGTCATGGTTTTTTTCATTTCTTGTGATTCTTTTGCTTTTGCGGGCAAGAAGCGCAAATAAGCGCAAACTCACCTGCCGATTCGGAATCTTTTTTTTGACTTTTTGCGCAATATTTTCAAAAGAACAGGCGGCAACTTTGCCGGCAATCGCGTTTTTCCTTTTTTTCGCACAGAGTCTCGCCGGAGAAACGAAAGAAAAAAGAAAGATTATCTCACATATACGATCCGTTTTCAGAAATTTTTGGAAAGAACTCGTTCTGGTTACGATACCAGTGGTGTTTTACATTGTTATCCGTGGAATTGTAGTCGGCCAAATGTCTCAAACAGACGGATGGGGAGGAGGCAGGTACACCATGGCCCTTACTATGATCCGCGCGTTCGCGCACTACGTGAAGCTCGCATTCTGGCCGCATCCGCTGTCGGTCAACTATGACTTATTCGGCATCTCGCGAAGTATTCTTTCGCCCGCCGTTCTTTTTTCTGGATTTCTCCTTATTGGGCTTGCGGTTGTTGCGTTTATTTTTATGCGACGGCTTCCGTTTTTGTCGCTCGGAATTTTTTGGTTTTTTGTTTCATTGGCACCGGTTTCAAATGTGATTTTTCCGCTTAAAGAAATACTTAACGAGCGCTTCCTCTACTTTTCGATTGCCGGATTCATTATTTCTTTAGCGGCCCTCGTGGAATATGCCACAAAGCGTTTTGCGGGCCTCTCCTCCTTACGTCTTGTTTTAGTAGGTGTATTCATTCTTCTTTTTGCTTTTTCCACCTATGGGACAGTTCTCCGTCTTTCCGACTGGGAAAGCGAGCGTGCGTTGTGGACGCATGAGGTTATGCTTCAGCCAAACAGCTCGAGAAATCAGAGAAATTTTGCTCATTCCCTTGAAGCGGATAACGATTCAAAAAAGGCGATCAGGCACTATGCTCTTGCGATGGAAGCCTCAACAAAAGAGCATAATACTCTTTTTTTCATCCTTTCGGCCAAATCCCTCGCATTTGCCCATATACGGACTGGGGAACCGGAGAAAGCTTCGGAATTTCTCCTTGAAATGAGGAAGCGCTTCCCAGATGACCTTGGCTTTTTCCTTATCCTGGGACAGGCAAAACTTGCGGAAAAAAAATTCGCGGATGCTGAGAAGATTTTCAGAAATGTCGCCGAAGGAAATAAGGGAAACACCGCGTATATGTATCTCGTAATCGCGGAAACAGCCGGAGGAAAAAATCCCGCCGAAATTAAAAAAGACGTTGACAAGATACCAAACGCTGCATTCCGCCCTGCGGCAATTCTGATTGCGTTCGGGAAGAAAGCATTGCTAGAACAAAAATGGAAAGAGGCCGCCGATTTTCTTTCGGCAGCCCTTAAGGAGTATCCTGCCCCGCCGACGCTTGAGCCCTATATTTGGCTCGGTCAAGCTTTCGAAAAAACCGGCAGGCCCGAAGAGGCGGCAACCGCCTATACTATTGCGCTTGAGTATAATTCAGTTTCAATTGATGCTCATCAAGGGCTGAAACGGCTTAGGTACTAATCCCATTAAAGAAAAACTAAACAAAAGCCGCACGGTAATACCATGTGGGTATGTCATTATGTGAAGTATATTTACAAATATGCTCATTTAATATATCTTCGAGAAAGTTCTTCACTGACAATATGAGGAGAGAACCATGAAAGCATGGTTACTAGAGAAAGAACTGCCTTTGGTCGTTTATAAAGATTACACGATCGGTTTTGATGTCGGAGCTGAAATGAAAGAAAAATCCAGAGAAGGTTGCTTTCAAGTCGACTGGGGTAGCCAGGAAACACTCAACTTGATGATGTCTTTTTTTAGCAATCTTGAGGCTAGAATCGAACCGTGTTCATTCAGTCTCACCCTAGAAAGAAACGGGGATGGCGGCACGGGACAGTTCGTGCTCACTCCTCTTGAAGTCGGGGGCTTAGTACTGGATTTTGCTATCTATCAAGAACGAACGCTTCGTTTACTGCAAAGGCATACACTTTCCTTATCGGTCATTTCGAAATAATAATATAAACTCGCTATAAATTAGCGGGTTTTTCTTTTGGTAACCCCGACAGAACGAACTTCACATCAGGTCGATGCGAACATTGCCCCCGCCGGCTACGTAGCTCCTTCAAGCAGAAATCAGCGCGCTCTAACTGGATAAATTATTTTTTCTGTGTGAAATGAAGATACAATTCTTCAAGAGTTCCGTGCGACAGATTTGCCGCCTTTCTTAGTTCAGAAAGAGTTCCTTCTCTCACAAGCGCTCCTTCCTGAAGAAGCCCCACACGACTGCTTATTGCCTCCGCGAAACTTAAGGTGTGCGTGCATAAAAACACCGAGCCTCCTTTTTTCGCAAATCCGGAAAAAAGTTCGCGCGTAGCAATTGCGCTCTCGGGGTCGAGCCCCACAATTGGCTCGTCCACCACAAGGAGTTTTGGACTGTGAAGAAAAGCCGCGAGAATTGATAGCTTCTGCTTATTTCCGCGCGAGTAGTTGTCGACAAACCCGTCAATAAGAGGCTCTATCGAGAAAACACCGATAAGTTCCTTTATTTTTTCGTTCCGCTGTGATTCGTTCATCCCAAAAAGAGAGCCAACAAGATGAAGAAATTCGCGCCCGGTAATGCGCTCATAGACGAACGGGTCGTCGGGAATATATCCGATGACTGACTTCGCTCGTTCCGGTTCGCGTATAACGCTGAATCCGCCGATAGAAATATCTCCTGATGTCGGCTGATAAAGGCCCGTTATTGACTTTACAGTCGTCGTTTTGCCGGAACCGTTCGGGCCGATGAGCGAATAAATCTCTCCTTCTTTTACTTCAACCGTCAGGTTATTTACGGCGGTAACTCCCTCGAATTTTTTTGTAAGATTTTTTATTGAAAGCATGTATTTTTGTTATAGCTACTCTGCCAGTATAGCATAGCTGAAGGAAACAAAAAAATACCGCCTAGTGGCGGTGATAATGAGCTGGCATGTATGCCGATTCCCGGCAATAATAGATGGTCCACATTTTTCCTCCGGGGACTATCTTTCTCTTGTACAAAGCCTTAAGGAGCCGTTCTGCTTTTTCTTCACTTCCGGAGAACTCGAGCAAATATCTTTTTGCCTGCGTTTCTTCAATTCCATCTTTTGAGACAATGGTAATCGAGGCGCTGTACGTACGGGCGGCAGAAATAATTTTCCGTGCAGCCAGTTTTTTAATGAACCGATCGGCTTTTGCCGTATGTTCAAGAGGTATAAAAAACCAAAGAAGCATTCTGCCGTCTTTTGAGTCTTTCACGGCGCCCTCGAGAAAAGAAAGCTACTCTTTTAAGCGTATGCAAAAAACTGTTTTTTGTCAACGAAACTGTTTTTATTTTTCCAGAGAAAACTCACTCAAAACCTCAAAATCTTTTTGCAGTTCCTTTTTAAGCTCCGGATTATAGAGAGTTGCCGCGGGATGGTAAAGAGGAACTATCGTGACCGAACCATATGAAGTTTTTGCTTCAAATATTTTCCCGTGGATCGCACTGATGGACTGTAGCATATTTCCAAGTCCGAGTCTCTCCATTATATATTTCATTGAAAACCTTCCGAGTGTTGCAATGACTTTCGGCTGAATGATGTCGATTTGCCTGTCAAGAAACGGAGCATACGCGGATATTTCTTCCGGCAGAGGGTCGCGATTTTGCGGGGGCCTATCTTTTACGATGTTTGTGATGTAAACATCCTTTCTTGGTACGCCTATTGACCCGAGCATTTGGTCAAGCACTTTCCCCGCCGCTCCACAAAAAGGACGCCCCGTAAGCGCTTCATTTTTTCCGGGAGCTTCGCCTATAAACATAATAGCCGCGTCATGAGACCCTTCGCCAATCACAGGAAACACCTTATTTCCTGCCCGCTCGGCATACAACGGCGAGTCTTTAAAATTAAAAATCTCGTCGCGTATGCTCCGCATGAGGTCTGTTTTTGTTTTTGCGACGTTTCCTACCATATTTCTTTGGTTTCAATTTGTAGTATAACTCAATTTTTAAAACAAAAAAGGCCGGGGAAATCCGGCTAAAGCTGTTTTCTAAAAATAAGTACTTGAGTATTTGAATCTTTGACCTGTATGCCGACAAGAGTGGCAACTCTTTGCGAGCTGTAACCGCAACCCTGGAGCTGTACAGCATCCCCTACCTTAAGTAGCTGCGTCAAAACGTCAAGCGGGTTCATCTCATCAAGGGTGCAAAATCCAAAGCGATCAAGTGCTTCGATGACATTCCCAAGAGATGTAAAATTCGTGAGTACGACTGCCTTCATTTCATCTGCCATACGGCGTTCTCCAAAGAACGTATTTGAGTATAAGTATTGTATAACATTAGTAATTGTTTGTCAAATAGCCATTATTTGACAATATAATTTGCTTATTGTATAATACACTTATCCAAAGTCCTTTGTTTTGACCAGGAACCGACAATGAAAAATCCGGTAATCGCGCTTGCTTTGCTTGTTTTGGTTTTGCTTCCCTTCCCCGTTTCTGCAGAGTATATGCCAAGCGGCGGTCTTCTCGAATTCTTTACGAGCCTTGCCGAAAAAGAACCTATGAAGGACTACGGACCTGTCATGCTCAAGCAGATCCAGGTCGGGGAAACGTATGAGGTCGGAGAAGTTGCCTATTTTGCCATTACCGACAGCGGCGAGTTCTTCCTGCATTTGGAAGAATGGACGCTCGGCGAAGACGGGAATTTCTTCGTAAGCTTCTGGTCGCTAAAAAATAACAGCGTCACCCACTGGGCGCGAATTCTTTCCCCAAAGGGCGCGCCCATCGGAGATTTTCCGAAGTTTATTATCATGAAGACAGACGACCCGGTTTGTATCGCCAAAAGCGAGCGGGCCCAGGAGCTTCTGAAAAACTTCGGAAGGAGAATATAGTAGTACGCTTCACGCCTTCGCGTGAAGTTTTTTTGTAATAAAAACAGACCATTACTGGTCCAATCATAAATCACACGATGATACTACCGCGTGATGCGTTACGCATCAATGAGCCCTTACACATGCCCCACAAGCGGCTCTCCGAATTTTTCCGACAATATAAAAAGTTTCTTCAAAAATTTTTCAGTTTTTACGGCGTGTTTTCGGATGAGCGGAGCCACTTCTCGTGCCCACTCCTCTTTCATATCCAAAATAAGTTTAGCCACCCCAATAGCGCGGGAAACTCGGCTGTGAGAACGACTGGTTCCTTCTTCGCTTAGTTCCGCAATGATCTCCTCCCAAATTTGCGTGGAATGAAGAGAGGCAGTAAGAACTTCTTCGCGTCCGGCCTCAAGCTCTTCGGCGATTCTCATGATTTTTTCTTCTTCCACCGCAGAAACCGTATTCTTTCCTTTTTTGCGGATATTTTCAAAAAACCGTTTTAAGGATTCGGATTCGCAAACGCGTTCCTCAAACAGACGAAGCAGCCGTTTGTCTTTGGTTTTTAAATTTTCCTTTTCCACGGCCCATTCCCAGGAGGATATCTCGCCGCTTAAATCATTCTCCGAAAATTCCAGAAATTCACCGAGATTGTCTAAAAGCTTCGGCCACTCCTCTATTGGATAGAACTCGAGAACGCGAAGCGCCCGAATACGGTTTTTGTCTTCTTTTTCGCTTATTATGACATCTGCGTCAAGGCGATTATTCGGGTCGTCTTCTCTCGGCCCTTCGTATCCTTCATCATAAACTATGGAGCTTTTATACGCGATTTCATTGAACTCTCCGGCAACGCGGCCTACAGTCTCATTTGCGAATGCGTAATATGACTTGGTAATTTTTTTATAGTACTCCTCAAAATCCTCGCTCGCACCAGGTATGCCATCATATATTTTTTCCGCTTCCTCTTTGTTTTGTTTCGGATAGTTATAAAGGCCACTCTCGCCGAAATTTATAAGATACGCCAAGGCAACGTGCCGCTCATCGCCCTCAAGCGCCTCGCGGAGATACGCGATAAGTTCGTTTTTAAGACGCTCACCCCACCTGGTTTCAAGCAGTTTTGCCAGTTCTTTTTCATTTTGAGCAGAACTTTCTTCAAATTTTTTATCAATGGGAGCCTCGGGCAGAGTTGATGCGTCGAATATGACATGCCGTGTTTCGTGAACTTCCGTTGCTTTTATCGGAACTTTCGGATATGTCACGATGCGGATAATCTTTCCGTCGATGATATGAGCTGAAACTTCTCCCACCATCTCTTGTGCGGCACTTCTGGCTTCATCCGTATTGCCGCGCTCTGACGCATAATAGTCGCGACAGTCGCTTTCTTCCTCAAAAATCCACGCCACGGAATCAAGAACACGTTCCTGCCAAATGGCGCCCTTCGGAGGATGGCCGACTATTGTTTCGTACGTGTAGGGTGGAGCGTGCTCGCGAAGAAAATATTCAAGTTCATTTCGTTCTTCATAGTAATCACCGAGGAACGTCCTGAACGCGTCTTTCAGCGAAAGCCCGTTCTCGTCAAGCGCCGTTTCCGGAACACGCGCGAGGATATGCTCCACATCGGGATGTTTTGCATGCTCCTGGCCTACAAGCCGCCTCTCAACGTCTTCAATAATTTCCCCGACGCTGACGAGCTCATCAAGGGCGGTGGCCCTGAAGAGCAATTTGTTGCCGCTTGAAAAAATCTCCCGCCGAGCGGAAAAAAGACGGCGGCGGATGTATTCGCGCAGTTTTTGATGGAGCGCCTCTTTTGAGTTATTTTTGTAAAATTCAAGCTCCGAGAGGCGCTCACCCCCGCGTTTGTGTGTATCGGCGCTTTGTGGTTTTTCGAGCCCTTCCATGTTTATATTATACCTGAAAAAACTGAAAAAATCAAATAAAAAAGCCGCTCCGATGGACATCGGAGCGGATGTATTAAAATACTTACCCCCTCATCTGTTCTATCAATTTCTTGAGCGTCGTCCAGTTCTCTAAGTTGTTTTCGTGCTCATGGCCATCCTTAAACCACTCAAACGCCTGCAAGAGGTCAGCCTTGTTCTCGTCGCTTAGCAAACCGCCATTCTCATACAAAACGATAATTTCGTCCCGAAGAGCGCTCACATTTGCACAGCAGATTGGTAGTGCAGAGAATTCCTGATCAATCTCCCTGTCGCAAAGCGCAACCCACTCTTCTTCTGTTAAAAGAATTTTTTCATTTACTGCATCCCTTCGAGAGTTTGCGGCTAATTTCGTCCATAATTTCCCGCATTTCCTCAAGTGTCTTCCCTTTCATTCGAGCAAGCTCTCCCAACGCTTTCTCGGCGTCTTCCATAGTTACCATTTTCCACCGATACACTTTCCCTTTTTGTCGAACTCTGCGATTAGGCTCGATATCAGGTTTTTCTAAAATCAAAACATGGCCACCCAAAGTTACTGCTTGGTCTTTAAGCCCCAACAATACATCAAAAAGAGCAAATTCCGACAAATCTGCGCTACCGCCAAAACAGCCGGCACGGTATGTGACACTTTCTTCAACTTCGCCAAGAAATTCCAGACCGGTTTGAAACGCCTCAAATTCATTTTGTGAAAGAACCCGTACTACGCGCATTTGCTTTCTCCATGCTTTTGCGACGATAAAACAAAACTAGCACACAAATGTGCCGATTGTCAATAGCTCGTGGCTAAGAGTACTTTGGCACTTATAAACTTCAATACTCTGCGCGGCCAAGGGGATTCGAACCCCTGATCTCCACAGTGACCCCGCAAACTTTTTCTAAAAATACTAACTTATTTTTGAATATCTTTTTCGCTTCAATACTCTGCGCGGCCAAGGGGATTCGAACCCCTGATCTCCACAGTGACAGTGTGGCGCTTTAAGCCGGGCTAAGCTATGGCCGCGCAGAGTATTTAAGAATACTACATTTAGAACAATATATTATGTTTAGAAAAAGCACGGGGCAGGCAGTGTGGCGCTTTAAGCCGGGCTAAGCTATGGCCGCATATGATCAAATTTTAAAATCTAAATTTTAAATTTTAAAAACTGATGCTATATCATACTACTCTGCATCCGATGAAAATTCAATACCGCTACGCTCGGACGCGAGTTCCGATCTTCTCGCCCTTAAGAAGCTTTCCGAGGTTTCCCTTCTTGAAGACATCAAACACGACGACAGGAATACTGTTTTCCATCGAAAGCGTAATTGCCGTAAGGTCCATTACTTTAAGATGCTTTTTTACGACGTCCATAGGAGTAATTTCCCGAAAAAGTTTCGCTTTTTTATTTACCTTCGGGTCGGATTCATACACTCCCTCGACATTCGTTGCTTTCAAAATTGCGTCAGCCCCGATTTCGGAAGCCCGTAATGCTGCTGCCGTATCGGTTGAAAAATAAGGGCTTCCCGTTCCTCCGCAAAAAATAACGATTCTCTTCTTTTCCAGGTGGCGCAATGCCCGCCGCCGGATGAACGGCTCCGCAACTTCCCGCATATCAATGGGGGTCATTACACGTGTATAAAGACCTTTTTTTTCAAGAACACTCTGAAGAGCGAGCCCGTTGATGACCGTCCCAAGCATTCCCATGTAGTCGGCTGTTTCGCGGTCGATGCCTAATTTCGAAAGCTTTTCCCCGCGAATAAAATTCCCTCCGCCGATGACAATAGCAACCTCGCACCCGAGGTCGTGCGCTGTCTTAACTTCCCCGCCGATATATTCCGCCGCCTGAACATCAAGCCCAAACTGTCCTTTCCCCCCAAGCGTTTCTCCGGAAAGCTTTAAAATGACTCTCTTGTATGCAACGTGTGCCATAAAATTATTATCCTTTTTTACGATTAGCCGCCTGATGCTTGAAAAACTCAACTTGCCGGAGCCGCTTTTTTGCCTCGGCCATTGTCATGTACGAACCAAATGAACGGCCTGTCTTCTCGGACACCACAGTATATTTCCTTTTTATTTTTTTAATCATTTCAATTCTTCAATATCTTTAACCGTATATGGTACGTTTCGGTCTTCAAGAACTCCTACTAAATTCCACCCCGCAGCCCAGCCGTATTTTCCTCCAAAAGTCCGGGCAAGCTCGTATACGTACCTCCTCCGCCCGCTCTTCTCACCTTCGGCAAGCCGTGCAAGCTCTTTTACGCTCCGTTCTTTATACACGTTAAATACATTGTGAAGCTGCTCCGTGATAAGGTCGCTCGGAAATTTTGAAAGCTCCTCGATAACCCCGAAGTCTTCGGGCAAAATCGAGCGCACCTCAATAAAGCGCTTCATGGTTAGCTCCTCAAAAAGAGACTCTTTTCCGGCTGGCTCATGTTCGATTTCCATAGTGCCTCTGGATGGAGTCGAACCATCTTCTGAGCGTTATGAGTGCTCCGTTCTAACCGTTGAACTACAGAGGCGAAAAACTCCGTTTTATTGTAGCCTATTTTTTGTTTGAAATCAAGAAAAAACCGGAGCAGTGCTCCGGCTATGGCTTATCGGCGGTGTGCCGAAAATTAAGAGAGCCTAGCTCATTTTCCGGGCAAGCGGGTTTTTGTAGAAAACAAAGTAGTACACGACCGTTCCGATACTATCAGTAAAGAAGACAAGGAGAAGCATCGGAAGGTTCATTTCTTTCTCGTCCGGCCACATCGTGGTAGTGCGAATAATGCAATGGATAAGCATCCGCACGGGAAAAACGATGAGAGAAAAGATTATAGCGTAACAGATTAGAATAACGAGAATCGCTGCAAAAATCCCCATCGGCGCCTCCTGAACATTGAGTAAAGGAGCTACATTCAGCATACCTAATGTATAAAATTTTTTAAGTCAGGAATATTTTTGAGGGAGCAAGATAAAAAAATGCCACGCAGGTGCGTGGGCTTGAACTATTTTTCCAGAGAAGTTGTATTACGAACTTTGTCAGCGTCGGCGACAGTACGCGGAAACATTCCGTCAGAAGCGAGAACGCGTCCGACTTCGTTAATGATGGCGACAATTCCCGGCGTATATGTCGGATACTTCGAAAAATTGCCCTTGAAGTTGCTTGTAAGGTTATCCCAGTAAGACTGCGGGTGTTTAGCGAGAACCCCTTCGTCAGGACAGATGACAAACGCCCTGCGCTCCTCCGTGACGAGGACAGCAATGAGGACGGAATTCCGGAGGGAAGTCTCATTCATCCTCAGCAAAACAAAATCGCGCGCGACCTGTTGAGAAAACGATTTTACATCTTTATCGACGCATCCAAGAGCAAGAAATCTGATACGAGAAGACGTCTTTTTTTCTGCCTCGCGGACAGCTTCGTCGATGAGATGATGTTCGGACGAAGGAATCAGCTTGTCGACAGTGTTTGGCAACCCTTTGAGCCAGAAGGCTTGAGCAACAGGCACAAATTCGAACGGAGCCATTGGCTACCTCACATGGAGAATGTCGGAGAACTATAAAAAGAATTATAGCACGCCTAATGATACATTGTCAAATGCTCCTTGCCGGAAAGATTTCGAAAAACGAAGCGAAGCTCTGTCGACGGAGTCAGCGGTTTCTCCATATATTATGCTATGCAAGCCCTCCGGGCGGCCGCTTCATCACCAGACAGAGTCTGGTGTTTTAACGGCGCAATAAAAAAGCTCTCGTGCGAGAGCTTAAAAATATTAGAAAATTAGACTTCCGTGCTCAAAATATTCACATCATTGCTGGAAACCTGGCGAGCGTGATAGGTTTTGAACATTTTCGCGCTATCAAGTTCAACGAAATAGTATTGGATCTGTCCGTCCGGAAGAGTGCGCTGGAAATCCCAGTAGGTAATCTCTTCGGGATCGGCGACTTCCTTGCCCATGTATTCGGTGACCACCGCGACATACGGCTTCCTCAAGCCCGCACAGCGCTCGTAAACCTCGGGCTCTTTTCCGTCTTCGAATATTTTGAGAACACCTGACGGAAGAAACTTCTTGTGAAGTGTTTCATCATATTCCTCTTGCCGATGCGGAAAGAGGAGAAGCATGGAGAGCTTCGGCGGAATGTTCGGGTCTTCGCCCTCGACCGGAATAACGCGGAACGTTACCCAGGTCTCAGGCTCCGAAACATCATCGTGAAGCTGATAGTCAACGAAACTGTATTCCTTTCCGTCGATCACGCGCGTGTAGACATCAAAGAGCGCTACTTTGAACTTGAAGTTCTGAAGGTCGGGGTTCTCAATTGTTATCTCGTCCCCTATTTTTATCTGAAGCGGATTCAGCGTTTTGAGTTCGGCAGGAGTTTTTGCATCCTTATACCACCAATCTTTGAGCGCCTGCGCGATGGTAATATATTTGCGCTCGCTCGTGCTCATTATTTCCTCCGTTTGATGATGGGAAAAAAGAACACCGCGGCAACAAGAAGGCCAAAAAGAACCAGGAAAACCCAGAACCACGGAATATGCGACGCATTGGCTTCGGCATACGCAGGTTTAGCAACATCGTCCCCATACATGAGGTCGCGATTGCCCTTCAGGTCTGATGGCGTATACGTAGAGTCCTGCCTCACACCCTGACGCTCAAGCTCCGCAAGACGGAGCTCCTGCTCCCGGTCGCGAGCTTTGAGCTCTTCGTAACGCGCTGAATCAAGTTCGCTTCTGTGGTTGTAAACCCACATGTCGCGCTCAATATTCGTCTGGTTCCAATACCACATCCAAAACCACGGGTTGTTGAACGGGTCGCTGTAGTATGGGCTCCTGAAAACATAGACCGGCGGCTGATTATAATAGCGGCTATACACCTGGTCATGGCGGGACTGGCGCGTATTCCACTTGTCGTAGGTCATCTCGGGCTTCAAGTTCTTGACGGCCTTCTCTTGAGAAGCGGAATGTGTCTGCCTCGGCTGGTTTGACTTGGCATATTTTTCACGGGACTGTTCGCGCTGTACCGCTTTCTGCGCAGCAGCATCATACGAAGGAACTGAAGAAGGCGGATCGGTTCCCGGTGGCGGAATTTTTGGACTCTTCGCCGGCGTGGCGTTCTCCGCAGGCCTGTCCTGACGCGTCGCGTAGTCCTGCGACATGGGAACATCTTTTACTTTTGGAGCCGGAGACGTATTCGCACCACCCCACTTTGAGCTTGGTGACGAGGCGGGAGGAGGTGACGACTTATAGTGCGAAGCGGGAGGAGGGCTCGGCTGACGGGAAGGAGTTGACGCTCCTCCCCAATTACTTGAACCCGTTCCCTTAGAAGGAGACGGCGATGGCGAGCTATAGCTTCGCGAACCGCTACTTGATGAGCTAAATCCTCCACCGCCTTTCGCAAGCGCATCCGCCGGAAGAAGAGTTGTAGCAAAGAGAAGCAGAAGAATGAGCGAGAATGTTTTTCCCGTTCTTTTCATTGCCTGCCCCTTATCCGATCCAATGAGTGAAGACAATGGTGAAAGCGACGGAGATGCCTGCGTGAAGCACGGCAGATCCCCAGTTCTTATCGCTCATAATCTCGCGCTTCAAAGGATGCCCCCAGAACGTAATGAAATTCGCGACAAGATGAACAAAGAAAAGCGTTACAAACCAAACGGCCATGTAAATACCGACACTCGCCAGCTCGGCAGACCACGTGGTGAAAGACCCGCTTACCGCAGTCTTAAGCGCAATTCCGCCCGCGATGAGATAACCCGCAAGGGCAACTCCGCACGCGGCGTTTTGCAGACCGAGCTCGGAAGCGATTTTCGGCATGAACATCCGGTAGAACCACGAGAGTCCGATCAAAAGAACCTGCCCGACGACAAACCACCCGAGGGATACGACGAATCCGCCGTTCTGCCCTTCCAGAGCGCCCCACATAACAAGACCAGTCGCAAGATACGTTGCAAACTCAACCACGGCAACGGCGACGTTCTTTTTGCCGACGACTTCATTGTTGTTGTCGAACTCCGGCAGGATGAGCTTGTCATTAACGACACGCGACACCCACAAGAGAAGGACAACGAGCATTGAATACTCGGCGATGAGGTTCAGGTCTTCCATCCAGCCGATGCCGGATGGATGCAACACCCCGAAGAAAGCGATAAGTGACCCGCCAAGCATCCCCGCAAGGCGAATGGATGCAGCAGGGTTGTCTTTAACAACAGCCTGCTCCTTGAAACTATAGCCGCGAAACCGCGCTCCGACGCCGAACGAACTCCGTGCCGTCATTAAAAGAAATATGGTAAGGCCGAAAAGCAGGCCCCCTTGGCTGAGAGCATTCACGAGAATTTCATGCATGAAGGATCCTCCTTGTTTTCAAAGGTCGTGTCCGGCAAGAGGCCTATTCCGGCCTCTTACAGCGTTTTGTACTATAAAGAACAATAGATAAAAAGTCAAGACAGGCGGACGGACAGCTGTTTTTTTAAAAATTATAAAACCCTCCTCTGCGGAGGGTTTTATCTTCTCTAACGAAGAAATTACTTTTGAAGCGGAAGCGGCTGCTTTGCGGCGGGAATATTCCCGATCTGCTGTTTGTATAGTTCAGGATCAATTGTGCGTTTAAAACATGTGCGTTCGGCATTATGCGTCCAATTCTGCTCAAACTGGCTTCCACGATACATCGCGGGAGTTGCCGGAGTAGCGCCTCGAACGAGGCTTTTTGTTTTGAAGTTCGCACAAAGCTCAAATGAAAACTGATCCGTTACGTTGTATTCATACGGCGCCATTGTTTCGGGATCGTTCGGAATAATGAATCCCGATATTTTATCATCCAAATCTCCGAATTTTTCTGGAAGCTTGCCTTTTTGCGTCCAATACGTAAAGACAATCTGATCCTTAATAGCTGAAAGGTCCTGGATCCGCCTATCATCAAATTTTCGCGCGCGTTGGGTTGCGGGAGAACCTACAAGGAAAAATCCCCCGATGATGGAAAGCAAAACGGCAACAGTTACTCCCCACGCTATCATTTTCCGTGTACTGGAAGCATTTTCGTCAGCCTTCTTTTTCAAGTCCCATAGATAATATCCAAATGCCGCACCGGCAACAACAAGGACGATAAGCGTCTTAAGGAAAAAAGAGGCCGTTAATTCTCCGCTTAAAAAATTATAGACAAGTAAAATAAGGTCAATGAGTACCGTGAGGGCCGCAAGAAAAAGCGTAAAATATATGAACCACTTTCTCACTTTTAATTCAGTCTTTGCGGGGTTTGCCGAAAGATCCCGCGCCATAAGCAAAGAAGTTCCGATATAAAACGGAAATGCAATGACCAGTATCGAGGTAAACCACAGAATTAAATTAAGTACTCCGCTCAAGTCAAAATTGAGCGGATTAGGAAACATAATGTCTATATATTGTATAAGAAGTGACGTAAGGCTTACGACGCTTATGTAAAACGTAACAATATGCAAGAGATGCAAAAAAACGTCTTTTGGCGTGCTTTTTATTTGAGTTGTCGGTTGTATATTTTTCACACCTTTCTACTTATTTTTTTATTGTCGGGTATACGCATGCCCGCACTGTGTAAGCCCTGAACTGTGAATATCTCATGCCACCCTTCATTATAAAGCGGCATAGATTTTGAGTATAACATGTTTTATGGAAAAAGCCAGCAAAGCCTCGACAAAACGGTGGAAAGCTTATATGATTAATACTCTACTCTTTTTATATGGCAGAACTTATTTTACTCGCGATAACAGTTGTTTTAGCCTCCGGACTTCTTTCGATGGTTGAGGCTTCTTTATTTTCCTATTCAGTATCCCGCGGACACGTTGAAGCGGAAAAAGGCAACCTTCGGGCACGACAAGCAATCGAAATACGGAAAAAACCATTTAGAACCATCGCCACGTTCGTCATTCTTTCGAGCGTTGTTTCCGTCGGAGGGAGTATTTTCGTTGGTTCTCGCGCGGCCGGCTATTTTTCAAGCACCGGGCTCGGAATTTTTTCCGCGTTCCTTACTCTTTCTTCCATTCTCTGCTCCGAAATTATCCCAAAAAATATCGGTGAGCGCTGGAACCACGTCATATTCCCGATTGCGGCAGTTCCTCTGCGCGGCCTCACGCTTGCCCTCCTGCCCTTGATTGCCCTCCTTGAAGCCGTCGTGCGCCCATTCGCGTATGGAGCTTCTCCTTTCACAACCTCGGAGGAAGAAATAGCGCTTCTTACGAAGTTGGGCGCCAGCGAAGGAAAGATTGAACCATACGAAGCGGAGATGATACAAAAAGTTTTCAAGCTGAAAGACATAACCGCGGGCGACATCATGACGCCGCGGCCGTTTGTGACCACCATCGACGGCGCGCGAACCATTAAAGACTCGGCAAATATTATCAAGGCATCTACTCATTCGAGACTTCCCGTTTTCGAAGGAAAAGAAGACAATATCGTAGGAGTAGTGCATGTGCGCGATCTCCTTAAAGCGCTCATTGACGGCGAAGCCGAACAGAAAGTGTCCGCGTTCGCCCGCGAGATCATGTTCGTACCCGAAACCAAAATTGCCGACGACATTTTGCGCGATTTTCAAGAGAAGCGCTTCCACCTTGCCATTGTTGTAAACGAATACGGCGGAATGGCCGGAGCTGTTGGACTTGAAGACGTACTGGAGGAGCTTGTCGGAGAAATTATCGATGAAAAAGATGTAGCGCCGGATCTTATGAAGCGCGTTTCAAAAACGGAAATTATCGCGCATGGCCAGACCCGCATTGCCTCAATTAATCACTTTTTCAATACCGAGATAAAATCTAAAAAAACCCTGAACGGGTACCTCCTCGACAAATTCGGAAAACTTCCGGAGAGTGAGGCGAAAATCGTTTTGGGCAACCTTACATTCCACGTGCTTGAAATGGGAATGAACCAAATAGGGCGCGTGCGAATAACGAAACGGCAAGACTGACCCGCTAGTAAAAATGCGCTTAAAAAAGACGGATGAACCGTCTTTTTTTTAAATTCAGTTTTAAGACCTGTCTCTCGCGCTTTTAACGCCGTTCTCCCGTTCTTCTCTCCTCTGCCATCTCCCTTATAAGCGACCGAAGAAGCCCGGGGACATTCACGTTGATATCAATTCTTTGTTGCGGGATTGGCGCTTTCCGGATATTTTCCTGTTGCTGTTTCCAATTTTCATACTCCTGCTTCCGGCGTATCGCATCATTTTTAATTGCGGCTTCGTTTTCCCTTTGGACCCTCGCAACTTCTTCTTTATTATTGCCCCAAGCACCCGATGCGGCTTCGCCCGAAGACATGCTTCCCATTCCTCCCACAAACGCGGTTGAAGCCATCATAACAAGCAAAAGTTTCTTTGCGCTTTGTGGCATTTTGCTGATAAGCCGTAACACTCCGTTCGTTTCGCTATGTTCTTCCACAAGCGTTCTTTCTCCGGCTCCGTGCGGCATGCTTTCCGTACGCAAAGCCTCTCGCCAAAGAGCATCCGAAATTACCCCTCGTTCCGTTTTTTCGAGAAGTTTTTGCGGGGATTCTAGTGCCCCTTCGTTATCTTCGCCCTGCCCTCCGGCGGGCGGTAATTCGAATGATTCTCTTTCCATAGTGTATAGTGGTTACGATTGAATCTCAAAAGCTTTTCTAATAGCCTCTTCTTCCTCTGAAACAAGGTTCAGAATTTTTCCAGTGTCGGTCCCGGCGGCAATTTTCTTTTTCAGCATATCGGTCGTAAGAAGCAAAAGTTCTTTATTTTTGCCGAATGCGTCAACAAAAAGAACAAGATTTATTGTCGGAGCCTGCAAAAGCACGCCTTTCCATAATTCAAGGTCTTCTGCCGAAAGGCCGGCGCCATCCAGAATGCTATGCCCTTTTTTAATCAGTTCTTGTTTGCTTTTCATATGCTAATAGAGCGTAAATCGGCTATATTTTAATTATAGCAGATTTTTAGGATAATTTCAAGTCCCATTTTGTCGAAAAATTTTTGTTTGTTTCTGCTGATAGGTTATCTTATCAGCTTGCCCTAAGGCCATCATCCTGGTATATTGTTCATGCTTCCTTGAACAGAGGTTCCCCATGAAAATAAAAGGATTTACTGGGAAAGTTTGGCTACGGTATTTGCTTCAGGACTCCGATTTGGAAAAGGCGACTTCGACTGTTGCGGCAATTTATGCTGACGACCAGCGCCGATGCGATTGGCCGACTACCGAAATTGCCAAACTGGGAAGAGCCATAAAAATTTACCGCACCGGCAAAGAAGGCAGTACAAATGTCGGCGATATCCACCACAGCGTTGGGTTTAAAACGTATGGATATTCCGCAGAAATGGAATACGCAAATCCAATCGAGCTTTCACAGAAGCTGATTGACTTTGAACTAAGCCGCCTGCGATACAGCGACCTTTCCATCGGAGCACCATATCACAGTCCTTCCTATACCATACATGTCCTCCCCGCCGAGCTGGAACAGTTAAACCAGCCTTGGAGCATTTACACTGCGTGGCAAATAACGAAGCAGGAATCTGACACACAACCGTCTTATACTCTGACCATATCAATTCCCGGCACCACCACGAACCCGAAAGCGCTCGAGGAGTTACAGTCGCTTTGTGACACCCTCTACTTGCCGACATATGAAGGAGACGGGATATGGAATTCCCCCGTTCCGCACGGGTCGCATGGGGGATACATGCCGGATATTACGCTTGCTAAAAAGTTTTACGGCGACTTTACCAAAGAATCCGAAGAACCTCTCCGTGAATTGTACGAAAAAGTAAAAGACGCCGTGCTTCGGTATAAAATTTCTGAAAACTTCAAGTCGGGCGAACGCACCACATCATGGTCTGAAGACGTTCAGCGCGCGTACAGGCTTCCCTTGGGAGCCGGAACCTATCACCGGTCGGTAATGGCGGAATTTATTTCGGCCTCAACATTATCGAAGCAAGTCGCAATGTATGCTCCCATCGCCCGGGTCCGCCTGACAATTCCAGACGAAAAACCATACCCGCGATATGTATATTTGGGAGAAAATTCTTATGGCGTTGCCGACATTGTAGACGTTTTAGAGGTAGACGCCTCGCCCGAATATCTTGAGCCGTCCACAATGGCCATCAATGGCTACATATGGCCAGGAGAAAATACTTTAAAGAAAGGAGTCGATACCACTATAGTTTTATAGTGGTTTTTTATTGGCCAGCGAGAGAAACGCAAGAGAAAACTTCTGCATTTCCGACCTGCCCGCGCAGGCGGGACGAGCGAAGGCATCAGAGGGTTTACTGCCCTTATTTCAAAGAGAGCGCGCCTTGATATGGTCAGGACAACCTTTGTAAGTCAGTTGCGGAGACAGAAAAAATTTAATGCCCCTTGATAAAATATAAATGTCATGCTATATATATCGCTACACGAGCATACCCTCAACAGGAGAAAAGTAATGGACATTGCAATTCACCTAACGCTTTGGAATGTGCTCGCTACGCTCTTTGGCATCATCATACTTGCAGTTCTCGGCTTTCTTTTTTGGCCGACTGCGCTCTACTTTGCGTGGCGTGCCACTGGAGGCGCGTATCGCGCGCGAAAAGAATCCGGCTCTAAAAACATGGCCGAAGCATTTGGAATTCCGCACCCGTGCCACCTTTCAGTCGAAGTTGAAAAGGTTCTGGGCGCGAGACTTCCTGGATACACGCATCAAGAAACAGCCAACGTGCTTGAAATTCCATCTGTTCTCTTAATGGAAAAGGTTGAAAATGCCCCGATCAAAGTTACCCTGCGTTTTGTCCGAGTGTTTTCTGTAAAAGCATCAAGTGTGAGGCGCGGCTGCCACGGCCACTACTCCCTTGCAAAATCCTACTTTTACGACCGGCTCTGTGGCGGAGACCCTCGTTGCGGCGGAGGCCAGAAAGGTCTTTTCGCTCCGCGCTGGCGTACATTCGTTGAATGGCTCCGCCTTATGTTGTTCCTAAGAAAGAATGTGGCATTGTATTCTATTCCGGGCCTCGTTGTCGCATATTCTAACAAGAACCCGCAACTCTATGTTTATGACAACGACGGAAAACCATGCTCCTTTCTCGACATTTTTTGTGGAAAAGAAGAAGACATTCGCGCTTATTTGACACCAGCAAACAAGGAAGATTCCGACAGGAGGCTCGTACCTATTATGGTGAAACCCCCTTCATAACCCCGCCGTCTTATAGACGGCTTTTATTTTTAGTTAAAAGCAACTTTTTGGGTGGTTTGCCTTTTTCCCATATTGCTCTTGCGAATAATACCTGAGGTGCCAGTTGAACGGTGCCCATCTGGTGCCCAAAAAGTGATAAATCGTGACCAAAGCTGAGACGGATGAGTAAGCTTGAGAAAGTCAGTTTTTACTCAAGAAGCCGCTATTGATTCACTTATTCAAGTGTTGTATACTTCTTCATGCGGGATGGACGAGCAGTACGTCGTGAGGCTCATAACCTCAAGGCCCAGGTGCAATTCCTGGTCCCGCAACAAAATAACAAAAACCGTCCCGATGACCATCGGGACGGTTTTTTGCGTGTATGAAAATTAACTACCGAAAAAATTAATGAGCAAATGTTATTCGTCCGGTATTCGGATCAATTTCAAACCGGAAGCCCTTCAGTTCTGGCGGGAGAACGGGAATTATGCGGCGACTAACAAGGTCATCCACGGAAGAAGGAAAGGTTCCGAATT
>Ga0155789_122_pt1 | contig 52275 bp, 40 predicted proteins | sample RifCSPlowO2_01_FD_107443 | JGI IMG/M metagenome (GOLD analysis project Ga0155789, IMG submission 107443) | Candidatus Sungbacteria bacterium RIFCSPLOWO2_01_FULL_47_32 | reverse complement strand
CGACAGGCATTCTTTCGTCGAAGCATCTTCTATTGTATATAAAAATGAATTACAATGAGATTATGCCTTTTTTAGCCGTCTTTATGTGTCGGATGCAAGTTTGAGCCTCTAAAAGTTTTTATGGCAGGCCCAGGCATAAAGATAACCTTAATTTGCTCATGATTACCATGCGTCTTCGCTCGGTTCGTGAAGCCCACATACAAAAAGGAATGTCCGTTCTTTTAAGGGTTGATTTTAACGTGCCGATGAAAGGAACGGCCATTACGGATGACTTCAGAATACAAGGGAGCCTTGAAACCGTGCGTTTTCTTCTCAAAAAGGGCGCGCGGATAGTTATCATTTCGCACCTCGGTCGTCCTACGAGCCGCGACCCGAACTTAAGCCTGCGTCCTGTTTTCTTCCGTTTCAAAAAACTGCTTCATTCCTCAAACCGCGTTATCTTTGTAAAAAACCCCTTTGATCTTGCGGGAATATGCGCTATCCAACAGCTTAAGGCCGGAGAGATCGCCATGGTGGAAAACATTCGCTTCTGGAAAGAGGAGGAAAGAAATAATCTTGCATTCGCGCGAAAACTTTCCTGCTTTGGACGCATTGTCGTGAATGATGCCTTCGGAGATTCCCATCGCGAGCATGCTTCGATCGCGGGTATTGCGAAATTTCTTCCTGCATACGCGGGGTTCTTGCTTGTGCGCGAAGTGCGTTTTCTTGAGCGCGCTATTAAAAATCCCAAGCGCCCGGTTGCTTCCATCATTGGTGGAGCGAAGATATCGACGAAATATGAGCTCATCAGAACGTTTCTTTCGAGCTCTGATCAGGTTCTTGTTGGAGGAGCGCTTGCGAACTCTCTTCTTGTATTGGAAGGCATCAGCGTCGGGAAATCGGTGTTTGAGAAGGTTGAACCGAAGAAACTCGGTCCGAAGATACTTACGTCCGCAAAACTTCATATTCCGGTTGACGGCGTCGTTTCAAAAAAATTTGACCTCGGAAAAAACGTGAAAGTGTCTATACGCGCCGTGGGCTCCATCGGAGATGATGAATATATTCTCGATATCGGTCCCGAAACGGAGAAGCTGTTTATAAACATTCTTAAAAAAGCGAAAACTATCATCTGGAACGGGCCTGTGGGGTACGCCGAAGTAAAACAATTTTCGCATGGAACGCTTGCGCTCGCGCGGGCAATCGGCCGCGTGAAGGCGTTTCGCATCATCGGCGGGGGAGATACCATTGCTATTCTGAAAAGCTATAATCTTCTTTCGAGTTTTGACCATGTTTCAACGGGAGGGGGAGCGATGCTTGAGTTTTTGGCCGGAGACAGAATGCCCGGCATTGAGGTTGTTATGAAAAAATAAAAAAGGCCTTCACTATATAAAGCCGCGAAGCGCTAAAAACGCTGTCTCAAACAAAAGAAAAAAGCGCAGCCCTGTGCGCCCTCGTTACTCTTTGATTTCTTTCCCTGTTTCCTCAATGAGCGTAGTACTTCCAAGGAACGCGATGAGGCCGCATACCCCGAAAAGGAGGGCAAGGGCGTAACGCTCAACCGAATGTGCAAAATAGCCCGTGATACCCTCAAAGAGTACTCCTACAATCGTGACCAGAACGATAAGCCGGCGTATTTCCTTTTGAGTCGCAAGCCGTTTACTGCCCACGCGAGGCGTCTCCTTAGTTTTTAGGCACTGCATTCTTTTGCATATCTATTATAATGCTAATGGCAACAATTGTCAATAAATCCGACTGGACCGTAAAATCTCCTCCGCCCGAGGATTTTTTAAGCGTTGTTTCGGGAGCCGGTTTTTCTCCAGAGCATGCTCCTTTCATTGCGCAGCTTCTTTGGGCGCGCGGGATCAACACAAAAGAAAAAATAGAAAAATTTTTCAATCCCGATTACACAACCGGCGTGCACGACCCTTTTTTATTCAAGGGTATGGAGAAGGCGGCAACGCGCGTTGTGCGCGCAATACAGAACAAAGAAAAGATAATCGTTTTTGCCGACTATGACGCGGACGGCGTAGATGGAGCGGTTATCATGGCGGAGTTTCTGAAAAAAGCCGGAGGAGAGCATGAAGTTTTCATTCCCGACCGTTTTACGGAGTCCTACGGGCTAACGCTTGAGCGCATTGACGAGTTCAAAGAGCTTGGCGCGCGCGTTCTCATTACAATTGATTGCGGTGTTACGGATTATGACGAAGTCGAAAAAGCAAATTCTTTCGGAATGGATGTTATTATTCTCGACCATCACATCGTTCCTCCAAAATGGCCGAATGCATATGCTATCATTGATCATAAGCAAGAGGACGATACATACCCGGAAAAAGTGCTTTGCGGAACGGGCCTTGCTTTCAAGCTTGTTCAGGCGGTTCTAAAAAAGGAACGGTTCGGTCTTGTTGAGGGATGGGAAAAGTGGTTTTTAGACGCCGTTGCCATCGCGACCGTTGCCGACATGGTTCCGCTGACGGGAGAAAATAGAGTGCTTGTAAAATACGGCGTAGAAGTCATAAAAAAAATGCGACGCCCCGGGCTCAAAGCTCTCCTTGGGGAAAAAGCCATCCATCCGCAGGAGATAACCGCGGAGACCATAGGATTTTATATAGCTCCCCGGATTAATGCCGCAAGCAGGATGGATCACGCCAATACCGCTTTTGAACTTATGCTTACCGACGAGGACGAAAAAGCCGACTGGCTTGCGCGTCGCCTTGAAGAAAAAAATCAGGAGCGGAGAACGCTTGTAGAAAAGATATTAAAAACGCTGGAAGTAAGGCTTGCGGGAAAAGAACCCCCCATTATTATTTTTGAAGGTTCGCCCGAGTGGCCAGCCGGGGTTTTGGGGATTGCCGCAAATAGGATCCTCGAAAAATACGGATGTCCGGTATTTTTATACGGAATTCTGCCGGATATCGTGAAAGGGTCCTGCCGCGCGGGGAAAGGTTTTAATGTTGTTGAACTCATGCGGGGGGCTGAAGACTGTTTCGACGATTTCGGAGGGCACGCGGTGTCAGGAGGGTTTTCAATGAAGCTTGAAAATGTTGAGCGGCTTAAAGCAAAGTTACAGGCTTCTCTTGAACAATTCGCGCCACCGGACAGCGAGCCCATTCAGGCCGATGCCGAAATAGCTTTAAAGGATGTAACGAGCGAACTCTATGCCCTTACCAAAAGCTTTGAACCTTTCGGGCAGGAGAATCCGAAGCCTCTTTTTTCACTGCGCGGAGTCAAACTAAAAGAAGTGAAGCACGTGGGAGCAGACCAAACTCACGTTAAGCTAAAATTGGGGGATGAGGGTCTCGGCGCGATTTATTTCCGCGGTTCCCACAACGGTTTCAAAACAGGGGATACGGTTGATATTCTCGCGGAGCTTCAGGAGAATACATGGAGGGGAACTACAAAAATAGAGCTGAATATTGTTGAAGCAGTAAAAAAATAAAAAATCTGCGGATAAGTTGACAATAAATATGTGCTATGGTAAACTATCTATACAAGCATTCTTACACGAGGACGGCTGTTGAACCAGAACAATGAAGCGAAAAAGTGTGAGCGTTGCGACGGCAAGAAAACTATTGAGGTAAATGATGATCTGATGGATCTCCTTCTTCTGGGAGTTCCTCTGGGTCTTTCAAAAAAGACAGAAACATGTCCGCGGTGCAATGGCAGCGGCACCGAAAAATAGCATTATGGCAGAGTTGAGCGGCGTTATGCCGTTTTTTTTTATTCTTTCAGCATGGTATAGTGAATTCGGAAAGCTATTCAGAAATTTCTATAATCCCCAAAATTTTATGGCAAAAAAATATTACGCATATCTTATTCCAAAAACCGACGATTCCGGCATTTGCGACAATTGGGATGAATGCAAAAAAAAAGTCCATGGGATAGCCGAGGCTCGATATCGCGGTTTTTCATCGCACGAAGATGCCGAAGCGTGGCTTATGAAAGGGGCGGATTACGGGCATAAAAAAGAAATGCAGAAAGGCATTTATTTCGACGCAGGCACCGGCCGTGGGGACGGGGTGGAGGTAAGTGTGACCGATGAGAACGGAAAGGACATGCTTGAACTGGTACTGCCGAAAAAAAAAATAAATAAGCACGGAAAATTTCTTCTCTCGCCGGAAACAACGAATAATCACGGCGAACTCTTGGGATGCAAGTGGGCGCTTGAAATTGCGAAAAAGAAAAACGTTAAAAGCATTTTTGGCGACAGCCGCCTCGTTATCGATTATTGGTCAAAAGGATATATAAAAATGGAAAACGTTTTGCCGGAAACGATAGAGCTTGCTCTGGAGGTGGCAACTCTTCGGAAAGAATTTAAAATGAAGGGGGGGAAAGTAGAGTATGTGCCGGGCAGCGAGAACCCGGCCGACCTTGGGTTTCACCGATAAAAATTTATACGCAAAAATGAGCGAAAAATTATCAGAAAAATTTGAAGGAACACCCGCCTCGCGAGGAGTTGTCGCCGAGAAGCTTTTACGGTGGAAAGCAGAAACGAAAGACGAAAAGGACGGCCTGTTAATGGTGCGCGAGCTCCAAAAAAGAGGGAAGACATATTTTGCGGGAGGATATGTACGCGACATGCTTTTGTCCCGTGAATTTAAAAAGCCGTTCAAGCCGAAGGATATTGATATTGCAACCGAGTTACCCCCTGAAGAATCAAGCGCAATCCTTGAGTCGGCCGGATTCGAGACAAAGTTTGTTGGAAAATCTTTCGGCGTGTTGAAGGCATTCCGTGTGGACCAGGGGCACGCACTTGATGTCGCTACATTCCGTGTTGAAGAAGAGTACGCCGACGGGGCGCATCCGGACAAGGTTGTTCTTATCCGCGACCCGGAAAAAGACGCCGAAAGGCGCGACTTCACCATCAATGCTCTCTTTTTTGACCCGGTAGAAGGCAAGGTCATTGATTACGTCGGAGGGTTAAAAGATATTAAAGAACGCGTGCTACGTCCTGTCGGCGACCCGGAAAAGCGATTTGCCGAAGACTATTCACGGATGCTCCGCTACGTGCGCTTTCGAAACCAGTGCGAACTTCCGTTCGACAGGAAAGTGCAGGATGTTATAAAAAGAAACGCGGAAAAAATCATGGATATCGCGCCCGAAAAGGTGCGGAAAGAGCTTGACGCAATATTAAAACTTCCGAAAAATTATCTTGCCGTCGCTGATATGGAGAGGCTGGGCTTGCTTCAGTATGTTCTTCCGGAAATGTCCGCTTTGCAGGAAGTTATGCATCCGAGGAGCGCGCCGTATCACAAAGAGGGAAGTGTGTTCCGCCACACACTCGAAGCACTCCGGAGTTTTGGGAGCAAACCGTATATGGCTCGAATGAGGGAAATGCTTTCGCTTTCGGAGGGCATGGATCCTGGCGATGTGCGCGATAGATTCTTTAAGCGATACGGAGGAGAAGTTCCTTGGGCGGTATTATGCCACGATCTTGGAAAGCGGACCAAACAACAAACACGCACACTTCCGAACGGAGATACGCGGACAACATTCGTCGGGCACGAGCTTGATTCCCGCGACATGGTGCGGGATATAGCGAAGCGATTTAATTTTTCCGCTGAACGGCGTGATAAAATAATGTGGCTTGTTGAAAACCACCTAATCCCCCGCGATTTTCCGAAAATGAAGGTTTCAAAAGCGCGCGCGTTTCTCCAGCATCCGTGGATTGAGGAGCTACTCTTTGTTTCGCTTGCCGATTCAATGGGAAGCATCCCTATACGAGCGGAGCAAATGAACAGGTTGTTTGAGATGCTTCAGGAAGAGCGTAATCGTCCGCCGGAGCCGAAAGAGCTCATCAGCGGAAAAATTTTGATGGAAGAACTTGAACTTAAGCCGGGCAAGGCAATCGGGCGTATTAAAGACGCCATACGTGAAGCACAGCTCGAGGGCAAAATTAAAACGCCGGAAGAAGCGCTAGAATTTGCGCGTGCTTTCAAAAAAGATATGAAAGAAGAGGCGCCGGAAGAAAGGAGAAAAAAATAATCACTCCGAACCCGATACAGTTGCGATAAAGCGGTATGAATGAGCGAGGAACTATTAAAGTCAAATTATGCCTCAAGAGCAACTTTCAAAAATCGGGAACTCTTCGATCTGTCCGTCCGCCATTATTGTTAAAGGCGGGCGGATCTTATTAGGCCTAAGAAATTACACACCGGATAAATGGAAAACAATTTCAGTTTGGACAACGCCTGGCGGGAGATGTGATGATAACGAAACGATTGAATCCGCGCTTAGGCGCGAGGTCAAGGAAGAGATTGATATTACAGACTTAACGATACGCGCTTTTATTTGCGAGACTCCTGGAGCAAAGGAAGGAGACACTGTTCCGATGTTTTATTGCACAACCACAGAAGAGCCGCGCCTTATGGAGCAGGAGAAATTTTCCGAGTGGCGTTGGGTTCCGATCCCTGAATACGTGAAGGGCGGGTCGTGGAGCGTCATGAATCCGGGCGGCCATAAAATAGTCAGCGAGTTTTTAAATGGGCAGAACGTGAATATGTGAAGAATCTCGAACATTTGCTTTTTCATTCAATTATGCTATAATAGCCATGTTGCATGCTGGACGGTCGCCCAGCTGTGATTTTACCGAGGAATCCGCAGTTTCTCCGAATTTCTTCGGAAAATCAGTTTTTTCTCCAAAATATTCTTCAGTAAAATTACGGCTGGGAGGAAAGTCCGAACACCCTGTTCCGCACTTCGCGGAACTGAAAAGAGATAGTGGCTAACGGCCACCATAGTTCTGCCGTACGGCAAGGACGACCGGGATATTCCGACGCGCGAAAGCGCGAGCGGAGCTCCGACTTTCATTATTGAATTTTCAATAGTGCGTCGGAGGTGTCACAGAGACAATACAGCCAATCGTCGCTACGAGAACTCCAATGGTTTTTAACGCGAAGGAGGTTATGGTGAAAAGAGTGGGCCCGCTTTGCGCGGGATACTCCAGCACCTATTTTACTCAAGAATAGTTTTGCCTGTTAGCATCTGGCGTGGCAACAAAGGAATTTTTTTAAATGCTAATTCTTCAGTAAAATAGGTGCTGGATAACGTAAGAGCCCACAGTTTCGATGGGCGACCATCGGGAGAGAAAAACACCTATCCGGTGCAACCCTAGTCGGCGCTTCAAAAACGCAAGACACGGGGGCTTGAGCCCGAGAGTAATCAAGGGCCTAGACAGATGACCGTCGCGGTGGTTTCGGATTAAAAACCCGGAACAATCGGCACAGAATTCGGCTTATAAGCATGCAATATCCTTCCGCCGTCAAGGCGGAAGGATATTTTGTATGTCTAAAAAGGGAGCCCCGCTGTTTTAGGCTACGGAACTTCGGATCCAGTTTTTCAGCACTTCTGATGTTTCTTGGCAATACTTCTTGTGCATAACATGTGGTTGTAGGCCTAAAAACGCTATAGTATACTGAATGGGTATATTTTACCCTTAATAAATAGGTAATAATCTTTTCTTGCCGACTTTTTATTTGACGCAATGCGCGTCTTCGGTTTTTGTGCGCTCTTTCAGGGTTGCATACAATCGAGCGGCGGGGAATGGATAAAAAATATTATGGATGAAGAAATGCAATATCATTCGGAGGAATCAGCCGTAACATACGATTGGGCGAAGAAGATCGTCCGGTTGGCGATGTATGCGGTCGTCTTTTTGGCGCCGCTCCTTTTTCTTCCGCAGGCACTTCCTGTCTGGTTCGGCAAGCAAACGGTTGTCTACATGCTCGTCGGGCTAGCGTTCATTGGCTGGCTCGTCGACTTTTTGGCGAATGGTTCGCTTTCATACAGAAAATCTTTTTTGAACGTGATGTTTCTTTTGCTTCTTGCGGTTCTTTTGCTTTCTACGCTTCTTTCGGGAAATGTTACGCAAGGGCTCTGGGGAGTGGATTCAACAGGAGAAAAATTTTCATCATTTCTGGTCTTTGTTCTGGCATATTTTCTTCTTGCCGCCGTTTCTGACGGAAAGAGCAGCGTTACGCTCTCCTCGCTTCTTTTCGGTTCAAGCCTGCTCCTCGGATTAATGACGCTTTTCCAGATGATGGGATACAAGATGTTTTCCGGCGTATACGCTTCAACAACTGATTTTAATCCTATTGGTACGGCCAATTCTCTTGCCGTATTTTACGGACTTATCTCAACGGTTGGTATCGGGGTTCTTGCCCATTTCAAAGATTTTAAAGAAGCCCTCGAACATCGCTTCGGTTCTATTTTTTACTGGCTTGTTCTTGCCGCAACAGCTGTTATGCTCCTCAACCTTTTCCTTATTGTGAATTTTAAGGCCGTTTGGATCGGATTGGGTGCTGCCATGATGGTGCTCGTGAGTCTTAGTGTGCGTGTTTCAGGGAGGGATAGCCGCGGAGGCGGCATCGCAAGGTTCGGCGGGATCTCGTTCTATCTTCCGCTTATCGTTCTTGTGCTTTCCATTCTGCTTTATTTTTCATCGTTCCAGCAGAATTTTATGGACAGCATGACGGGAGGAGCAGAATCGACAACGCGGTGGTCGCTTAGGTTTCCGGCGGAAGTATCTCCGAGTTTTAGGGCAACATTCGATATCGGACGCCAGGTACTTTCCCAAGATCTGTTTTTTGGTTCCGGTCCCGGAACATTCATTAACGACTACAGCCTCTATCGGGATAAATCGTTAAATTTTGATCGCATTTTCTGGTCCGTAAAGTTCTTTCACGGCTCTGCTTTGGCGCCGACAATGCTTGCGACAACAGGTCTTTTGGGTATTATTGTCTTCCTTTTGGCTCTTCTTGTCGCGATTGGAACCATTCTTAAAAACACCCTCACGTCAAAAAGTGGCGAGCCTCTTCGGTTTGGTATTGCGGCCGCGGTTGTCTTCGGCGTCCTCATGTGGTTTCTTTATCCGCCGACCTTCACAACGAGCCTGTTCGTATTCCTTCTCATTGGTGTCTTTGCGGCTTTGGCGGGGCCTGATGAAGGAGGCATACTTTCGTTCGGAAAACGGACCGTTGCTGTTTCTTCGTCCTCAATGATGTTTATCGGTTCTCTCGTTGCAATATTTTTTATAGTCGGAAGTATTTCCGGAGTTTACTACTCTTTCCAAAAATACCTTGCTGAATCTTATTTTACCGCCGGGATGAACATCATAAATACCACAACGGATTTTGACGGAGCAATCGCAGAGTTTAAGAATGCCTACTCCATCGACCCGCGCGACGATAAATACCTAAGGCTTCAGAGCCAGGTAAACCTTGTAAAGCTTCGTGCTGTCATCAACGCGCTTCTTTCGAACCCGACGCAGGAAAACCTTCAGCTTTTTGACAACACGTTTGTTCAATCGTATGAAGCTGCTCGGCAAGCCCGCGATCTTAATCCGTTCGAAGTTTCGAACTGGTCGCTCATCGGGGCGATTTGTGAGACTGTCATTCCTATTCCGCCAAGACAGCGCTGTTCTGAAAAATTCCTGACCGACACATACGAGACCGCAATCAAATACGACCCTATCAGCCCGCAGGTTTATCTTGATGCCGGGCGTGGTTGGCTTCTTGCCGCCGATATCCTTCAGGTAAGAATAAATCAGTCAAAAGACGCGGAGGAGCAGAAAAAATTTCAGCAGGACAGGGTGAGCGCATTGAATAACGCCATTACATTCCTTACGAAGTCTGCCGACTTGAAGCCGGATTTTGCTTCTGCGCATTTTCTCTCGGCCCAGGTCCGCGTCCGCCAGAATGACCTCAAAGGGGCTATTAAAAAGCTTGAAGACACGCAGTCGGTGGCACCTGACGATGTGGGAGTTCTTTTTCAGCTCGGGTTTCTCTACTATCAGGACCAAGATCTCCAGAAAGCCCAGCTTGCGTTTGAACGGGCCGTTCAATTTAACACGAACTACTCGAACGCCCGGTATTTTCTCGGCCTTATTTACGACCAGCAAGGCAATAAACCCGCCGCACTCGACCAGTTCCTGAAGATAGGGGTACTCAACCCGGACAACCAGGAAGTGAAGCTCATTGTCGACAACCTTTCGAACAATCGCCCTGCTTTGGCAAGCATCGTCCCGCCTCTTCCGGCTCCGGAAAAGAGGCAAACTCCGCCGGTTCAAGACGTAGTCCAATAGTTGTCCGAAGGAAGTCTGCTCTAAGCTTTCGACTATGACTCTCTTTAAGCGTGAGATAGCATCCATAAACGCCGCGGCCCTTCTCATAGGGGCCGCCGGTTTTTTATCCGATATTCTTGGGCTTTTTCGGGATAGGTTGCTTGCGGGGCATTTCGGTGCTTCGAGAGAGCTCGATATTTACTATGCCGCTTTCCAAATACCGGATCTTCTTTTCACGCTCTTTTTAGTGGGCGCGGCAACTGCCGCCATTATTCCGGTATTTCTTGAAGTGAAGGAGAAAGACCCTGACGAGGCAAAGCGCTTAATTGAAAGCCTCTTCAACGCTTTTCTTCTCGTTTCCGCGGCTTTCTGTCTTTTGGTAATATTTTTTGCTCCGCTCATTTTCAAATTCCTCGTGCCGGGGTTCAGTCCGGAAGAACGGAGCCTCACTGTTCTCATGACGCGAATCATGATGGCTAGCCCCTTTCTTTTAAGCCTCTCAAATATTATCTCAAGCGTTATCCAGGCAAACCGCCGCTTTGCGACGTTCGCTTTAAGCCCGATTTGCTACAACATTGGCATTATCTTCGGCATTCTCGTTTTTTTGCCAGCCTTCGGCTTGCCCGGCCTTGCGTACGGCGTTATCCTCGGCGCATTCCTCCATCTTTTGGTGCAGATTCCGACGTTCATGAGCCTTGGTTTCAGGATACGTCCGGCGCTCCGAATGCATTCTGCCATAAAGAAAATACTTTCTCTTTCCGTTCCGCGTGTCTTGAGCCTCTCCATGGTGTCGATTACGGTCCTCATCGTGAACGCCATCGCTTCCACCCTCATTCCGGGAAGTATCGCCGTATTCCAATTTGCGCGGAATCTTGAATCAATTCCCATCGGCATCATCGGCGTCAGTTTTGCCGTCGCCGTATTTCCGCGCCTTTCGGGAGCGTTTGTGAAGAAGGACGGGAATGATTTTTACGAGTCGTTTTTTGGGACGCTTGAAACGGTCATTTTCTGGCTTGCTCCGATAGCGGTTCTCATGTATGTGCTCCGAGCGCATATTGTTCGCTTGGCACTCGGCACGGGGCGTTTTGATTGGAGCGATACGCGCCTTACAGCCGCCGTATTCGGCATTTTTTGTTTTTCGGTTATTTTGGAAAGCATCCTTCCGCTCATTATCAAAGGATACTATGCGTTAAACAAAACCTCCCGCCCTCTTATAATAAATTTTGCGGCATCCGGAAGCATTGTCGTGTTAAGTTTTGCGCTTGCCCGCGTTTTTTCCGATCCATCGGCCGCGTTTCCCGCTTTTGTCGCGCATATCCTTAAAGTGGACGACGTAAAAAGCGTCGGGATTCTCGGCCTTGCTCTTGCCATCGCTATCGGAGAGTTCATTGATTTTATTTTTCTTTTCAGGTTTTTCTTGAAAGAAGGAAAAGAAACTTTCGGATTTGTTCCAAAAAACGGGTTTTTGAAAGAGACCGTCTTTCTTATTGCCGTTGCCGTTCTGTCCGGATTTGTCGCCTATGGAGCGAGACTCTTTCTAAACCTCTTCATAAGTCTTGATACTTTTTTCGGCGTTTTCTTTCAAGCCCTGGGTTCGGGAGTCGCTGGAGTGATTGTGTATGGAGCGATACTTTACTGGAAAAAGAACTCCCAGCTTCTCGGTATAATTGAGGTCTTTAGACGTCGACTCCTGAAGCCGGATGTTCTTCCGAGCGAGCTTGGGTCTTAAGATATGCGAATGTGCATTTGCTATTGACTTATATTTTTGTTTATGATAGAATTTATTGGAAAATGCCGACCGACGCAAACACATCAAAGGAGGCGCTACGCCCATGAATTCTGAAAAGCCGATGGGCATAAAGGCTCTGAGGTTGAGGAGAATGGGTATTGTATATACAGTTATTGGATTGGTAATGATTCTTTTCTGGTTCGGGACTTTATTGATTGCTTATCTAGTTGGTTTGCGCTTTCATACATTTGATAGCGCTACAGCGTTTGTCGTTGGTACTTTTTTGATCCTTGTCATTCCTGGAGCATTATTTTTAGCAAACGGAAAACCGCTTTTGGGCGGGAGGTATGGTCCCGATTGGTCAACCTATTAGTAAGAAAGAAGGTGCTCCTTGTGAGCACTTTTTCATTTTTACAAAACGAGGTAAAACTGTTAGAGTAATTATTGTAGCATATATGAAAAACATTCGTAATTTCGTCATTATTGCCCATATAGATCACGGCAAATCAACCCTCGCCGACCGTTTTTTGGAATTGACCGGAACAATCGAGAAACGAAAAATGCGCGAACAGTTTTTGGATACAATGGACCTTGAACGCGAAAAGGGCATTACCATAAAAATGCAGCCTGTACGGCTACTTTGGGAAATTGATGAGCCAAAAGGAGATCCGAAACAAAAATATCTTTTGCACCTCATAGATACTCCCGGCCATGTCGATTTTACGTACGAAGTTTCCCGGGCGCTTGCCTGTGTAGAGGGGGCAATTCTTTTGGTTGACGCAACGCAAGGAGTTCAGGCCCAAACCATCGCAAATCTTCATCTTGCCCGCGAAGAAGGCTTGGTTATTATTCCGGTTATCAATAAAGTAGATCTGCAGGGAGCGCGCATTAAGGAAACGGAAGATGAACTCGTAAATCTTCTCGGGTGCGGGCGAGAAGATATTTTACGGATATCCGCAAAAACGGGGGAGGGTGTTGAAGGTGTGTTGAGGGCTGTCATACAAAAAGTGCCATCGCCCGAAAAAGGACAAGAAAATGTTCCTGGGCGCGCGCTCATATTCGATTCCCACTTTGACAGCTTTCGCGGAGTTATCGCTCATGTGAGGATTTTTGACGGCGAATTTAAGAAGGGAGAAAAAATATTCATGCTTGTGTCGCGCTCAAACACCGAAGTCATGGAAATCGGGTATTTTGCCCCCGCACTTGTCGCGGGGGATACTTTGAAAAACGGGGAAATCGGATATATCGCGACAGGCTTCAAAGAGCCTGAACAGATACGCATCGGAGATACCGTCACGAACGCTAAATTTGAAGCGGGAACGGCGCCGAGAGGCGTTATTGTGCTCCCCGGCTATAAAGAGCCGAAACCGATGGTATTTGCGAGCATGTATCCGGAGGACGCGGACGATTATGAAAAATTGCGCGACGCCCTTAAAAAAATAAAACTGAACGATGCTTCTATATTTTTCGAACCCGAAGCATCCGACGCTTTGGGAAGAGGGTTTCGCATCGGGTTTCTCGGTATGCTTCATTTGGAGATTGTGGGGGAGAGGCTTAAGCGCGAATACGCCATAAACCTTATTTTCACCTCGCCTTCGGTCGCGTATTTTGTAAAGACGCCGAAGGGCGAGGAGTATATTTATTCTGCCTCCCGCTTACCAGAAGAGCGAATAATGCAGGGAATTCAGGAGCCATGGGTGAAGCTTGAAATAATAACGCCGCAGTGTTTTTTGGGGGGCGTTATGAGCCTTCTTCGCCAGACGCGCGGTGTCTACGTGAGTCAGGAGTATCTCGGAGCCGACCGTCTTACCGTGGCGTATGAAGTTCCATTAAAGGACATTCTTGTCGATTTTTTCGATAAGCTGAAAAGCGTTACCGAAGGGTATGGTTCTTTGGGCTATGAGCTTCTTGATTACCGGCCCGGAGATCTGGTTCGGCTCGACATTCTGATAGCGAATGAACGGGAAGAGGCCTTCTCCCAGGTTGTTCCCCGCGAAAAGTCATATGACGAGGGGAGGATTATGGTGCAGAAACTGAAAGAACTTTTGCCAAAACAACTTTTTGCCGTCGCAATTCAGGCGGCTGTTTCCGGGAAAGTTCTTGCGAGAGAAACCATTCCTGCGCTTAAAAAAGACGTGACCGGGTATCTCTATGGGGGCGACAGAACCCGCAAGATGAAGCTTTGGAAGAAGCAAAAGCGGGGCAAAGAACGCCTCAAAGAATCGGGCCGGGTTGAGATACCGCCGGATGTGTTTTTGAAAATATTGAAGCGGTAACAGGTGCTGGCAGGGCAAACGTTTGGATAAAGAAAAAATCCCCCATGGGGGATTTTAAATTTTAATTAATGCTTTGTCAGTTCTTTCTCCGCTTTACTTCGAATATCGGGAATACTCTATTCATGGCGTATATATAGCTTGCAAGGCGGTAGGTAATCGGCTTCCTGCCTTCCTTGATAGTGTTCCTGAGCTGGATGATGTTCTTCCCGTTTCTCGAGAAAGCTCCCTGGAGTGCCGAGAAAACAAGTCCGGCATCGCGCTCTTTTGGCGGCTCAAGCATGGGGTCAAACGGCCTGATGTGGGTATCCTGCTCCCACTCAAAGTAGGATACAGTAACACCGCCAGCGTTTGCGTAGATATCGGGAATGACGATAACACCTTTATCTTCAAGAATCGGGTCGGACTCCGGAAGCGTTGGGCCGTTTGCTCCTTCAAGAAGGATGCGAGCGCCGAAGTTTTTTGCGACCTCCGGCGTAATGGCTTCTTCAAGTGCCGCGGGAACCGCAATATCGCATTTTTTGGCAAAAAGTTCTTCCGGAGAATTGATCGGGTCTCCTTTGCAGACCTCGTGAAACCCCGCCACAGTTCTGCGAGGGTTTTCGTTTACATACTTGAAAAGTTCGTCAATCGAGAAGTCAGGATGATAAAACCCTCCATACTGGTCCTGCACTCCGACGATTCTGATACCGAATTCTTTTGCCAGTTTCGCGAAGTTGTATCCGACATTTCCAAACCCCTGCAACACGGCAGTAGGTTCGTCCGGAAGCTTAATATCCAGATTTTTTCTGAATGTCTGCAGGGCATAGTGGAGTCCCCGGCCGGTTGCTTCTTCTCTCCCCGGCATTCCTCCGAATTGGACAGGCTTTCCCGTAACGGCTGCCGCGGGCTGGGGACGGCCCTGCTTGCGCATTTCATAAGCATAGTGGTCCTGAATCCACTTCATGATGGTCGGGTTCGTATTGACGTCTGGCGCCCACCGGTCGATATAGGGGCCGATGATGTTCTCCTCAATTGCTTCCGAAACTATTCTCAAGACGATCGTGAGGAGGTCTTTTTGGGAAACTTTTCTCGGATCAAATGCCGCTCCGCCCTTCGAGCCGCCATGCGGAATTCCGATGATCCAGTCCTTAAGGGACATCTCGATTGCATGCGATTCCATCTGGGAAAGCGTTACGTCCGGGTGATGTCGCCACCCTCCGCCGGTTATCCAGCTGTTATCAGGGGTTCGGTGCTGGACTCGCACCACTTTGATTGATTCCGGTTTTGTCTTTAGGGGGTCTGCGGGGTCGGTAAGATCAACTACCATATCCGTCGACCACCGGCGCTTGAAACCGGAAAGCTCGAGTATATACCAGTCTGGAAATTCTCCTATTCCTCCGGCCCTTTCAATCCGCGATCTGATATTCTTCAGAAGGTCAGTCGCCATGGCAGTACCTCTGGATGTAAAAAAACCACGCTCTCATTCGTAGCAGAAAAGACTCCTCTTGTAAACCCCGTTAGAAGTCCATGGATAGTGGTTGCCTTAAGTGTAATATAAAGCCGAAAGACGAGTTTTTAGGAAGCCATTTATAAGAAATACCAGGCCGGACTTCTAACGGGTAAACCTCCAAGATGAGACTTATTCAAACTCTTTCTCCGGAGCCTCTGAAGGGCATAATTCTGCTTGTGGCAAGCAAGGCGTCTTCAGCCAGGTTTGTTTTGGGGTAAGAAAAGAATCTATACTTATGGCGGACACTCTGCATATCTTTCGCAGAATACTGAAAAAAGAATAAAAAATCTGGCCCCCAAAGGGCCGGTTTGTGCTGAATTTATGCGGTTGTGCTATGCTAGAAAAACCTACTAGTAGAGCGAAAGGAGCGGCATAAGGGTGAACGCAATCATGCCGAGAACGGCTATAAGAGAAACGCCGATCCACACAATATTTACGATTTTTTTGTGTCGTTTGTTCATACGTTCGGATTATAGCAAATACAAAGAGAGCGTCAACCCCATGAAAAACGCATTTAACTACTCCGCCCTTCACGCATTAAACTGGAAAGAGGCTCGCTCCGGAAACTCTCTATAAGAGAAAAACTGCCGAGTTTTCAACGGAACTAAACAATGGAAGAACCATTTTTTAAAAAATTTCTGAAGTCCCCGCTCACGCTTGTCGGCGTGACTCTTGCGTTTTTTGCGGTTTCATACCGTGTTATTGATGTATCGCTTCGGTACCGGACGATCTATCTTGAAGAGAAAGATCTTCATGCTCGCATTACTGACGCCCAAAAGAAGAACGATGCAGTAAAAAAAGATATTGAATATGCTGAGTCAGCCGGTTTTCTCGAGCGGGAAGGAAAGGCCCGCCTGAATCTTAAAAAACCCGGTGAGGAAGTGCTTGTGATACTTCCAGAGAACCAAGCGACCGCCACACCCGTTCAGCCGAAGCTCGGCTGGCTTGAAAGAATGTCTGCGGCCGTAAAATCATTTTTTGGGTATTAGCGTTTTAAAAAAGAGGATGATAGAGCTACTGCCTTTTTACTAATGGAGGGAGGGAATATCCAGCGAATTGATCGATTCCTCTTAAACCAAGTTTCCTGGCGTTTTGCGTATTGCCTGATGGTGGTATTTAATTTTTCCCGCATTTCATTTTGTGAAAGCTTTTTTTGAAGATACAAAGAGATGAAGCGGTATTCGAGGCCAAGTTCCTGAAGGCGTCTATGCCCTACCCCTTTTTTTATGAGATTCCTTACTTCTCGCACCATTCCTTGGCGAAGTCTACGATCAAGTCGCAGGCTGATGCGTCGCGCGAGCGCGTCTCTTCGGAATGCAACTCCGAGGATGAGAGCGTCATATGCCGACTTCTTTTTTACAAGCGGAGAAACCGGCTTACCCGTGTGGCGTACGATTTCAATAGCCCTGATAAGCCGGCGCGGGTTTTTGGAATCGATTGCCCGCGCTCTTTTCGGGTCAAGTTTTTTTAGGATGGAAAAAAGTTCCGAAGCAGTTTTTTTCGAAAGCGTTCGCCGGAGTATCGCGTTAGGCGGAACATTGGGAATGGAAGTATCATACAAAACCGCGTCAATATAAAAACCGGTTCCTCCGCACAGTATCGGTATACGGCCGCGATTCTGAATCTCGGCTATTTTATTTTTCGTAAGGCGCTTAAAATCAGCTGCGGTAAACTGCTTTTTTGGAGAGGCTACGTCAATGAGGTGGTGAGGAATTCCTTCCATCTCTTTTTTCGTCATTTTCTCGGTTCCGATATCAAGGCCTTTGTAGACTTGGCGTGAATCTGCCGAAATAATTTCTCCGCCGAGGTGTTTCGCAAGAGCGACCGCAAGTGCGGATTTTCCCGATGCTGTTTGTCCGCAGACAACTATTATTTTCTCTTTTCTCTTTTTCATAGACAGCACCCTACCATGAACGGCGCGCAAAAGAAAGGGCCATAAAACATCCTATGTGTAAAACAAAAAAGCCCGAAAACCGGGTCTAGTTCGAAAGTATTTTCCTGGTCGTGCCCAGGTCACGAACGAACTGCAAGGCCTCTTTTTCGAGGCCTAGATTCTTCATTCTTCTGAACGAAAGCTTGCAAAGCCTCCAGGAACGCATTGTCGCATCGCGGTCGGCGGTATGGGCCGTTCGCTGGTACTCCAAGAATTTTTCTTTAACATCATCAAAGACGTATCGCAGGAGAATCGAGTTCTTTCTCTCAAGTTCTGTGATTCTGTCATTGAGCGCATCGAGGATCCTTCTCCGGATCAGCATCAGCGGCAGTTTTGTCATGCGCGATACCTCCCCACTGTTTGTGTTGGCTACTTTGAATTCTCTTAAGTCCAACCTTGATATTATACTCCATTTAAAATATTTGTCAAGCAGTTGTACGATTACAACGCTTCTCCACGGAGCAGTTTTATAAGATTTTCAAGCGTTATAACTCCTAAATCTCCCTTTTTCCTGCGCCTTACGCTTACCGTAGAGGCCGCAGCCTCCCTGTCGCCTACGATTAGGGCGTATGGAGCTTTTGAGAGTTCAGCCTCGCGTATTTTCTTGCCGATAGACTCGTTACGGTCGTCTATCCTGATCCGGAAACCTTCCTTTTGAAGGGCGGCTTGAATCATGCGGCAATAGTCAATAACGCGCTCATTAACAGACAAAATGGAGATTTGGATGGGGGAGAGCCAGAAGGGAAAATCCCCGACGTAATGTTCGATTAAAATGCCAAAAAAGCGCTCAGGCGAGCCAACAAGGGCCGAGTGAATCATGGCCGGTGCTACTTTTTTACCGTCTGCATCTATGTAAGAGAGCCCGAAACGGATGGGCATGTTAAAATCAAGCTGGATGGTCGAAAGTTGCCATTGTCGCCCGAGCGAATCCCGTATCATTAGGTCCATTTTTGGCCCGTAGAAGGCCGCTTCTCCCTCTGCAACGACGCATTCAATGGAATTTTCACGAAGCAACTCATTCAAGAGGGATTGCGAACGTTCCCATATGGCATCGGTCCCAAGATATGCGGTTTTGTTTTTCTCATCGCGGAGCGACAACCGGATAAAGTAATCAAGCCCATAGCGTTTCATAGTTTTTTGGATAGCACCTAACACAAGCGCGAACTCCTGTTTAATCTGGTCCTCTCGTAGAAAACAGTGGCCGTCGTCTTGTGTAAAAGAACGGAGCCGGGTAAGCCCAGAAAGCTCACCTGGTTTTTCGTCCCGATAGAGCATGGCAAAATCGGAAAACTTAAGAGGAAGGTCGCGGTAGCTTCGTGGCTCCGAAGAGTAGATCTGGGTGTGTTGGGGGCAGTTCATTGGCTTAAGGAAATATTCCTCTTTGGTGAAATGGGAATGCACGGTGAACATATCGTCCTTGAATTTGTTATAGTGGCCGGATGTTTTGAAAAGTTCCCCCTTGTTCATGTTCGGGGTCTGGACCTCTTCGTAGCCCATCTCTTTGCGAAGTGAACGGGAAAAGTTTTTTATTTCCTGAAGGATTGCTGTTCCGCGGGGAGTGTAGAGTGGAAGGCCGGGTCCGACGAGCTCGGAGAAGACAAAGAGACCCAGTTCTTGTCCAAGTTTTCGGTGGTCGCGTTTTACCGCCTCTTCACGTATTGAAAGAAAGCGCTCAAGTTTTTCTTTTGTTTCGAACGAAAGACCGTAGATCCGCGTCAGCTGTTCGTTTTTTTCAGCTCCTTTCCAGTAGGCACCCGCGGTTTTATCGAGCTTGAAAGCATCCGCGTTTATTTCGGAGGTGTTTTCGATGTGTCCTCCGCGACAGAGGTCGGTGAATGCTCCGGTGTGATACGCGGTAAGCTCTCTTTTTTCCTTGGAAAAATCTTTAATAAGATCAAGCTTAAAAGGCTGGTCCTTAAAAAGTTTTTTCGCGCCGGACAGAGTTATCTTCTCTTCCTTAAAATCAAGGCGTGTTGAAATTATATGGCGCATTTCTTTTTCAAGTTCCGGAAGGTCCTCGTCCGAAAGGGGACCGGTAAGTTTGAAATCATAATAAAAGCCGTTCTCAACGACGGGGCCGACGCCAAGTTTTGCTTTAGGAAATTTTTTGAGGACCGCCATCGCCAAAACATGCGCCAAAGAATGGCGGACTGATTCTATGTTAGGATGATGTCCTTCTTTTTCCATTTATAAAACTTCGCTTACCTCTTCACACAAAAGCTTCAACGAATTGTCCCGTTCGGAGTCGCTCAACTTTCCTCGGACAATGAGCACTTTATCTTCCTGCCAAATGGTTGGATTTTTTTCCAGCATGCGCGGGAACACAAGGGCCTCTATCTTTCCTGTCAGATCCTCAATAGTCACAAAAAGCATCGGGGAACCTGTTTTGGTCATTATTTTTTTCATGCTTGATACGAGTCCTCCGACAGAAAGAAGCCTGTTTTTTGGCTGATTTTTAAGGTCAACCATGGGAATAACCTTATTTTGCAGTTTTTCCTTGTATTCTTCAAGCGGGTGCTCCGAAACATAAAGTCCCAGAAGTTCTTTTTCCCATGCAAGCCTCTCTTTTTTGGTTGCGGCCGGCTTCGGTTTCATTTTAATGGAAGAAACATTTATTTCCGGCGAGAGGCTGAAAAGGCTCGTTTGCCCTTGTGAAACATTCTTTTGATTTTCACGGGCATATTCAAGAATTGTATCAATATTGCCGAGAAGCAAGCCTCGTTCCCCGAATTCATCCAACGCCCCGCACTTGATGAGTGATTCAAGCGATTTTTTATTCAAGTCTTTATGCTGGACTCGTTCAACAAAATCGGTAAGCGATGAAAACTTTTTCCCATTTTTTTTGCGCGAAACAATGATGGCTTCAACAATGGGAACGCCGACATTCTTTACCGTTTCAAGACCGAAACGTATCTTATCGTTTCCCGGATCATCTTCCCGGATGAGTGTAAACTTCGCAAAGCTTTCATTTATATCCGGCGGGAGAACGGGAATTCCCATGCGCATGCATTCGGCAATTATCTCGGCGATCTTTTCCGTATCTCCCGAGTCGGCTGTCAAAACGGCGGTCATATATTCTCCCGGGTAGTTTGCCTTCATATATGCTGTTTGATATGCGACCATTCCATAACTTGCGGCGTGCGCCTTGTTGAATCCGTACGCGGCGAACGGCTCTATCAGTCTCCAGAGTCCTTCCGCCTTTTGAGGACCCATGCCGTTTTTCATAAATCCGTCGATCAATTTTTGTTTCTGAGCGGCCATTTCGGCAGGAATTTTCTTACCCATCGCTTTTCTCAGTTTGTCGGCTTCAAGCCATGAATATCCCGCGAGGCGAATCGCAATGAGCATGACATCGTCTTGGTAGGTGACGACGCCGTATGACTCTGAAAGAATATCCTTCATTCGCGGGTCAAAGAATTGCACCAAGCGCGGGTTATGTTTTCGTTCTATATATGTAGGAATGGATTCTATTGGTCCCGGGCGGTAGAGGGCAACCATGGCATTGATATCGTGGATGGTTGTTGGTTTCAGCTCTTTTAAGTAATGCGTCATGCCGGAGCCATTTAGTTGGAAAAGGCCTATTGTTTCTCCTCTCGTAAGCAATTCAAATGTCTTTTTGTCATCCATTGGTATCTTTTCGATATCCACTTCTATTTTGCGGAAATATTTTACAAGGCGCACCGCGTCTTCCAAAATAGCAAGGTTCCTGATACCGAGAAAATCGAACTTTAAAAGACCGATATCTTCGACGGAATACATGTCATACTGAGTAATGATTTTTTTGTCTCCCTTCGGATCAAGCTGAAGGGGAACATATTCCGAAAGAGGCTTCGGGGCGATAACAACGCCTGCTGCGTGGATGGAAATATGCCGAACGCACCCTTCAAGCTTTTGGGCGCGGTCGATTATGGTATGTGTATCCGTGTCACGGTCGTATAATTCCTTCAATTCGGGCGTAATTTTGAGAGCTTCCGCTATCGTCATGGGAAATCCCTGCGAGCCGAAGGGGATGAGTTTTGCGATGCGGTCTCCGACGCCGTACGGATACCCAAGCGCGCGCGCCACATCGCGCACAGCGGCACGCGCCATCATGGTCCCGAACGTTCCGATCTGCGCTACCTTATCTTCTCCGTATGTATCTTTTGCATATTGAATGACTTCGTCGCGGCGATTATCGGCAAAGTCCATATCGATATCGGGGGCGGAAGGGCGCTCCGGATTCAAAAATCGCTCGAACGGCAATTTAAACAGAATAGGATTTATGTTCGTGATACGAATAAGATATGTAACGAGAGAACCTGCAACCGAGCCCCGAACGTTCGTTAAAATTCCTTGATTGTGGGAGAAAGCCAGAAGGTCGGCAACGGTGAGAAAATACGGAGCGAATCCTTTGTCTTTGATAATGTCGAGCTCATATTGAATGCGGCTTTCAATCTCCGGAGTTTTCTCAAGTCCACGTTTTGCAATACCTTCATATGTGAGCCGTTCAAGTTCGCTATCAAACGTCGTGCCTTTCGGAATTTTTATATCCGGAAATACCCACGAGCCGAGTGGGATGTTGATATTCACTTTATCAGCAATTTCCTGGGTATTGCTGATCGCCTCGGGGGTATCCGGGAAAAGAGCGAGCATTTCCTCGGGAGAGCGCATTGAAAGATTTGCGTTTTTCATCGTGAGGCGGTTTTCGTCGTCTATTTTCGTTCCGGTTTGCACTGAAACCAGAATGTCCTGCGCCTCCGAGTCGTCCGGCGAAACATAGTGAATGTCGTTTGTTGCGATAAGTTTTGCGCCAGTTTTTTTTGAAAGTTCCGCCATGCGAGCGTTTATCTCCATCTGGTCCGGAAAATTGAAATGAGGCTGTATCTCAAGATAAAAATTTTCGCGTCCGAAAACATCCTGATATTCAGCAATCAGGCGTTCGGCAATATCATTTTTTTTATTTTTTACCGCATGTGCAACCTCGCCGCTAAAGCATCCCGCGAGAGCAATAAGCCCCTCCGAGTATTCTTTGAGGGTTTTTTTGTCTATGCGGGGTTTGTAGTAGTAGCCCTCAAGGTGCGCTTTGGTTACGAGTTTTACGAGGTTGTGGTATCCTTGGTTGTTATACGCAAGTACGGTAAGATGATAGCGTTTGTCGTCGATATTCGGGCGTCTCTGGTGCATATCTTCGTAGGCGATATACATTTCACAGCCGATGATAGGCTTAATGCCGGCCGCTTTCGCCTTTTTATAGAATTCTATCACCCCATACAGGTTTCCGTGGTCGGTTAAGGCAAGCGAGTCCATTCCAAGCTCTTTGGCGCGTGTTACCAAATCCTCGATCTTTGCAAGACCGTCGAGAAGGGAGTAGTGGCTGTGTACGTGAAGATGAGTGAACTTCATTTTTGCTTTAGGGCTCTTGATAAAAAATCCGCCATTCGGATAGTGCGGAACCTGACTGTTAGCGGTTGTTCATATTAGTATCGTATACTTTTTCCTGTCCTCTCCGCAATGTGAATAAATGTACATTTTGAGCATAGAAGGAAGCGTTTGTCCATGGATGAGCGCGTGGCATTTAGCACATGACGCATGCATAAAACAAAAAGCCCCTTAATGGGGCTATCCGCAGTTATTCTTTATTGTTTCAAGGTTTTTTGGGTCATACATGAACCCGTTGCCAAGATCGGCCGCCATTAAGCGATTATTTTCCGGAAACTCCGTGGGGTTGAGAAGATGTCCCGCTCCACAGGTGTGGCCGATCTCATGAAGAAGAATCCTTTTCGTTAAAGTTTGGTCAGAATAATAGGTCATAAGGATGAACGGAGCATCCGCATATCCTCCGCGAGCTACGCCTTCAGGGTCGATAATCGTCCCATCGACAAGAAGAACTATTCTATCTGTCGACCTCCGCAATGTTTTTAGCCAGGCGAGAGCAGCAGCAGTTTTAAGGTTCTGAACTTTTGAGGCAAGGAAAAAGGGCGGACTCTCCGGAAATGTGACCTTAATTACCGAAAGAGGCCTTCCAACTTGTGTCAGAAAAATTGACGAAGAGTGGGAAACAAGCCGGGATATGTATAAAACCATTTCTTCCTTCGTCAGGCCCCCGTTTCTTGAGAGAATTCTCTGGTCAACAATAACCTCAAACGTGAACGGTTTTTTATCATCTATATCCGGCTTCAACGCCTGGCTTCTTTGCCTAAGCGCGGAAAGTTTTGACTTTACGACGTTAATAGGAATGACGAATCCAATGTCGCTTTCGATAATGCTTTGGGCGATGCCAATAACGGTATTGTCAGCGGCGAATACAGGACTCCCTGAATTCCCCGGATTGATTGAAGACTGGATCTGAATTACTGGAATAGGATATGGGCTTGAACGTTTCGTTTTGCTCACGGTTCCGAGGGACAGCGTCCATCGAAGATTGAATGGATGGCCGATGACCATAATAGGGTCGGCTTCGACTGGAAGGTCAGAATTTCCAAGAGCAAGAAACGGGAATTTAGTTATTTTTGCCGTTCTTACCTTCAGGAGTGCGATATCCGCTGCTTTGTCGTATCCGATAACGTCAAGGATATATGTTGAGCCGTCGGCAAGAATCCCGTAGATTTCCTGATATCCATCGATAACATGGTAGTTCGTAAGAAGCTCGCCTTCCTCACTGATGAAAAACCCTGTTCCCATGTGATAGGATTGAACAAGATTGAACCCAGGTACCTCAACGGTATAATCATATCGCGCGTTTTTCAAAAGAGAAAAGCTTTTTGACTCAGTGCCTCTACCCCCATTGCTGTCCTCCTTGTCCGGAGGCGAACTTGGAGATGAGGCAATAAGCACTTGAACAACGACAATCGCTTGCTTGTCTTTTTCGTAAAGGGCATTGTAAAAATCCCTTTCTTTTCTGATGGTTGTGGAGGCGTCATCGAGAGGCGCAGAAAACGCAGGAGTTGTCGTACCGATGAACATGAAAACGACAGCAAAGAAAATTCCCACAAGGCGTTGCATGTTCGCGACAACCCCCTTTTTGCTTATCAAGGATGCTGACCGTATACTACTATAGTGTTGAGATAGTTCAAGAGGCTATGGAAAAAGGACAAAAGACAATAGTGAGTCGTAAAAAAAGCCGGCAATGGTATGTTATTGGAATTGACGAAGCTGGCAGGGGTCCACTTGCCGGCCCTGTAGTTGTTGCCGGAATATGCGTCCAAAATGCAGGCGGAGCCGTAAGCGCGCATCGAGCTTTTTCCGCTCTTGAATTTGACAGTTTTTTTAACGGAATCAGGGATTCGAAGAAAATTTCGGAGAAAAAGCGGGAAGAGTGGTATAGGAAGATAACAAAAAATCCTGCCATCCAATGGGCAGTTGCCGTCGTTGACCACGACGTTATTGACAGGATAAATATTCTTCAAGCGACAAACCGCGGAGTGCATGACGTTTATAAAAAACTTTCTTTCTCGGCATCGGTTCCAGCACTTCTTGACGGCGGTCTTTCGTTGCCTAAGCCAGCGCCTTTTCAAGCCATTATAAAAGGAGATGAAAAGATCCCCCTTATTTCTGCGGCTTCAATTATTGCAAAGGTTACGCGGGACCGCATTATGCGTAAGCTTCACAAAAAATATCCTAGGTATCGGTTCGATCTTCATAAAGGATACGGAACAAAACTTCACCGGAAGCTTATAAAAAGATTTGGGCGGTCACAGGTGCATAGAAGGTCATTCCAGATTTCCTGATGAGTGGCTGGGACATAGGCATAGTATTCAAAACACAGAGGCCTTGTAAAAGTTCGGCCATTCTGTTACAGTACCCCATATGGTAGTTAGAATGCGACATACAAAAAGCAAGCGAAACCGCGTGCGGTCACACCACGCGCTTTTGGCCGGCAAATTCGTCCGATGCGGGCATTGTAACGCGGAGATCCTTCCGCATGTTGTTTGCTCGAACTGCGGATATTATGGAGGACGGGAGGTTATCGACGTTTTAGCAAAACTCGACAAAAAGGAACGCAAAAAGAAAGAAAAAGAACTTCATCAGCATGAAGAGGAAGTTGCAGAGTCCGGAGCTACTCTTAATGCGGAGGAGTTATCCCGTCGATAGTTCACCCCGTTAGAGGCCGCTGACATTAAAGTTTTTATATCAATCCTAGCGGTATTATCGGTATTACTAAATAAAAAAAAGGAGCCGTTAGCAGAAGGATATCTCGGCATCATTTTGGGCTATGCCTCTAACGGGGTTCATTGGTATAAGTTACGGGGCAGAGATACACTCGCCGGGCGCGTGTAAGCCTTAAAACCCCAAGAAACTTAAAAATTTGTGGCATCACGTCATCTTGCGCGCTCAATTGCAATGCAAACCCTCTACGAGTGGGATTTTAACGAAAAGAACGATTCAATGGCCGGGCAAATCGTGGAAAAGAACATTGCCGAATTCGGTCCGGGGCTTGAGGAAACGGAATTCATCAAACGTCTAGTCGGCGGAGTTTTGGAAAATCTGCCGAAACTTGACGCCATTATTGAAAAAGCCGCTCCTGAATGGCCTATCAACCAGATAGCAATGGTTGACAGGAATATTTTGCGGCTTGGCTTGTATGAGCTTTTATTCGGGAATTACGAAGAAGTTCCACCAAAAGTCGCTATCAATGAAGCAATCGAGATAGCCAAAAACTTCGGGGGAGAGACCTCCGGAAAATTTGTGAATGGTGTCTTAGGGACGGTGTATCGTGAAATTGGAGAGCCGGGCAAGGATTATCCGACGCGGGCGGAGCTTGCGAAGAAAAAAGAGGAGGAACGCGAAAAAGAGGAAGCAAAAGCGGCAAAGGAAGGCGAAAGCAAGCCCAAAAAAGGTAAGAAGAAAAAGAAGGCGGAAAAAACAGCCGATGCCCAAGATAGGGCGGAAGTATAAGCCGATGCAGGTATACGAATGGAATGTGTGACGAACGACGGACGTTCGCATCCATTCGTATAAGCCGCATCACGAACGTGAACGGCAGTCTTTCTCATCTAGAAGAAAAACTCGGTCTCACATTCAATAATCCTGAGCTCCTTCGCCAGGCTTTTGTGCATAGGTCTTATTTGAACGAAAATCCCAATCTCGGCATGTCCCACAACGAGCGGCTCGAATTTTTGGGGGATGCGGTGCTTGAACTCATTGTTACAGAAGCTCTTTTTGCGAAATTCCCGGAGAAACCGGAAGGGGAACTGACCAGCCTTCGGGCTGCCCTCGTTAATTCAAAAATGCTTTCGGAAATCGCCGTTATTCTCAGCCTCAACGATTTTCTGCTTCTTTCGAGAGGGGAAGCAAAAGATATGGGAAGAGCCCGCCAATATATTCTTGCAAACACACTTGAAGCGTTCATTGGCGCAATATATCTTGATCTTGGATATGAAAAATCGAGAGATTTTGTTTTAAATAACGTATTCATCCATCTTGATAAAGTTCTCTCGGAAAAGCTTTATAAGGACCCCAAAAGCCTTTTCCAGGAAGAGGCGCAGGAGCGTGTCGGGATAACGCCTACATACAAGGTTATGAAAGAATGGGGGCCTGACCACGACAAGCATTTCTCCATCGGAGTATATCTTGGAGGAGAGCTCGTGAGCGAAGGGGAAGGCGCTTCAAAGCAATCAGCCCAGGAAGCAGCAGCCCGGAAAGGACTTCAGGCTAAAGGGTGGTAGAATTAGCACAAAAATAAGGCAGAATTTTTATAATTTTAGCATTAAAGCCCCGGCTTATCAGCCGGGCTTAACCTATTGACACTAATAAATAAATATGGTACTCTTTAATCATTAAAGTTCTTTGTTGAGGCGCTAAGAAATGAAACGCGCGCGAAAGCTGTACTATTCTGCAAGAAATCAGCTTTGCTCATTGTTTGTTGCCGGCCATGTTTTTATCATGAGGCCGTGGTTTAGAGCCCGGTTTTATATCGGCTGGGAAGAGTATCATAGGAATGGAAACTATAAGGGGCGTCTCTTCGCAATGGGCCAGGAGTATGCAGCCTCGGCATTCATTCGCTATCGCGAATGGGAATATTATTCCTGGTGCATGCTTAAACGGCAGCCCGAAGTTCTTTGGAGATACCGCCTCCTGCCGTGGTCGTTTGAGAAACCTTCGCTTATGGAAACCCTGCGGAGAAGTGGCGCCTTCAAAAGCGTTCTTACGTAACCCCTTTTTTCGGGGTTTTTTCTTTCTTGAAGGAAATCTTCGAAACGGGTACAATAATACTAATCGGAATTTGTTTATAAAACCATGAAAAATAAGCTTTTTATAAGTTATTTATTGCTCATTGCTTTTTTGGCTGTTCCGGCTCTCGCCTCTGAATTGCATATCGACAAAAGCGGAAATTTCCACATGGACTCCGCGAATGTTGTGAGTACGAACAACAATTTTATCCTTGTTGAGGTGTGGGGAACAAAGTGGAGCCTCTTTCTTGATACATCAACAAAAATTCTTGGTGCTGACGATCGCGAGCTTACGATGAATGGAATTGAAAAGGGGCAGCTACTTACCGTTGACGGTATGTTTGACGCGGTAAATAAGATTATCCTTGCCGCAACGGTTGTTAACGAATCTATCGGTACTCCGAAGCCGAAGCTTGTTCTGTTGCCTCCGCCATCTCCCCCTATTCCTACACCCCTTCCGGCTCCCAAAGCGGCGACTGTGTCCGCAAAGCCGGTTGATGCTTCAAACGTCCACGAAATAACGTCTTATCTTAAGCTTGCAAAAGAAGGCCCTGAAGTTTTAAGGCTTCAGCAGTTTTTGGTTACGCAAGGACTTCTTTCTTCCGACAACGCGACTGGATATTACGGGTGGATAACGTGGGCCGCCGTAAAAAAATTCCAGCTTGCTCACGACCTTCTTGATACGGGCACTGTTGGTCCTAAGACGCGCGCCGTTTTGAATTCTCTCCTGAATGGAACGCCGGGAACCGTTGCCGGCGCAAGCGTTTCTGTCTCTCCGTCGGCTTCTTCAGCCGCTCCGCCAAGTTCCGGCAAGGGAGAGAAGATAACTAAGTATTTGAGATATACAAGCAAAGACCCCGAAGTGCTCATCTTGCAGAACTTTTTGGTCTCACAAGGCCTTCTTAACGCAGACAACGTAACCGGATATTTCGGAGACACTACGTGGGACGCCGTCGTTGCGTTCCAGAAAAACCATGGGCTTGAATACAAATACGGCGCCATCGGACCCCAGACGCGAAATGTCATCAATGCCATGCTTGCGGGGCAATAATACTACTGTGACAGTCGTTTGAATCAAAAATCCGCAATATTATACATAAATGGTAAAGATGAAGAAAACAAAAAAAGATTTTAGTTCATTGAGTCTTAGAAAAAATAAAAAAATCTCAAGGCAAGGAGCATTACAAACCAACAAACAGGCATGGGAAATCGCGGCCTCAAATTTTTATGGTGTAAATGCCATGCCAGAGTGGGGTCCGTTCGGTATCGGTGAAGATATTAATGAAGCTCTAATAGGAAGTGTTAAAAATAAAACTTTTGTAGAGATTGCCTGCGGCAGTGGGCACTCCATAGGCTATTTGGTAAAACATGGAGCCAAAAGAGTCCATGGAGTTGATATGACTCATGCACAGATAGAGTCCGCAACGCAACTTAACCGAAATGCAATACAAAAGGGAAAAGTTAAGCTCTACGAAATACCGATGGAACAAAAACTTAATATCAGATCAATTGATACGGTTTTTTCTATCTATGGCATCGGATGGACAGTGAGTCCTAAAAAATTATTAAAAAATATCTTCGGGTACCTTAGTCCCGGTGGAAGATTTGTATGGAGCTGGGACCATACATTTTTTACCGATGTTGAATACCAAAAAGGCAAATTCGCCATAAAATATTCCTATCACAAGGAAAGGGAAGTATTTATTAATGGGTGGCGCGGTAGTAAGGGAGCCTATATCACATATCGAAAAACCGCTACGTGGTTCAAACTACTTACAGAAGCCGGTTTTCGGGTTATCGGCTATTTAGAACCAGAGCCGAGAAAGGCAACAAGACAGAGCAAGGACCGAAAACGCTATTATTCAATTTATAAAGCAAAAATGATTCCTAGTACTATGATATTTGTGTGTGAAAAGCCTAGCTAAGGTTTCAGCGTCACTTCGCAGGGTCAGCTAAGTCAAAATATCGAGATACGGTTACTCGTTATCAAAGATTCATATGAAGGATAATTTTCAATTCAAATATGAACGCACGGTAGGCGGCGGTATTCCCGAGTCAGATGTGCCCGGGTGAAAAAAAATTCTCAAAGAGGGCGGTCTAAGCAAAGACGAAGTTATGTCCATGCTTTCTCGTGTTCGCAAATCACTCGTCAATCGAAAGAGTATTGTTCGGAACGCAGTTATTGGCGAAAGAGATATTCCCGAGTGGGTACAAACACTTGCTGGTGCTGGATTCACACCAGAAGAGATTGAAGAAACGCTTGACCGCATTAATACGAGTACCGACGACAAAAATGAGATCCGCGGGTTCCTGCGTAAAATTCAAATTAAAAACGATGATTTATCAGCAGAAATCAATATAGATGTAAAGAAATAAACTAGAGATTATTTTTCAAAACCAATGTTTACCAAAAAAGATCTTGCAAGCGAAACATTTTCTCAACAACAAAAAAGAACCCTCAAAATTTTGAGGGTTCTTTCAAAGTCGTTCCCAAAAGCGCGCATTGCCCTGAACTATAAAAACAATATTCAGCTTCTCGTTGCGGTCATTCTTTCCGCTCAATGCACCGATAAAAAGGTAAATGAAATAACCGAGCCGATTTTCAAGAAGTATAAAACGGCAGCTGATTTTGCGGCAATCCCGCAGAAAAAATTAGAGAAAATGATACACTCAACCGGCTTTTACCGCGCAAAAGCAAAAAATATTCTTGCGGCAACGAAAACGATCAGAGATACGTTCAGCGGGAGCGTTCCGAAAACAATGCGCGAAATTTTAACGCTCAAGGGGGTTGCCCGGAAAACGGCGAACGTGGTATTGGGAAATGCTTACGGTGTTGTTGAAGGAATCGCCGTTGATACGCACGTCTGGAGAAATTCGCGCCGGTTCGGATTAACGAATAAGGACGATCCGGTGCGCATAGAAGAGGACCTCATGAAACTTCTTCCGAGAAAGGAATGGTTTGGCGCGACATACCGCATTATTGACCATGGCAGGGCAGTTTGCACGGCAAAAGACCCAAGGTGCGACATGTGCCCGATCGCAAAACTTTGCCCGTCGGCGTTCCAATTTCCACGGTTTGAAAAACGGAAAAAATGATGCAGGTAATAGTGTGTATAACTTTTTTGCGTTCTCCGGCGTTTAAAGTATCATAGGGGTATTCCTTACAACAAAATAAATTATCACGAGCGCAGGGGAGGGAACTGACCCGTTGATCCTGCCGGCAAAGCGGTCTTTTGAAGACTGTAGTGCCACTTTCAGCTCGCCAGCGCGCGGGAAAGATAACATGATTTATTTTTTCCCCGCGTGATGCGGGTATTTTTATTCCATTGGTAAAATGCGTGAGCGAAGCGGTTAAATTTTTTCCCATCGGGGGCGTAACGCGACGAGTTGTCCGGGGGACAACTATGGGCTTTTGCGAGGGGCAAAAGGGCAGTGGGTCAACAGCGTCCTTACCAATAAAGGCGTGAGAAAAAATTTATACTGCGAGCGATATTATGAATCACACAACATACACAGTCGAAAGCGTTACCTCGGGGCATCCCGATAAAGTTTGCGACCAGATTTCGGACGCAATTCTTGACGAATATCTGCGCCAAGATTCTCATTCGCGCGTTGCGATGGAAACGTTTGGCGCGCATAATCTTCTTGTCATCGGCGGGGAGGTTACGTCAACAGGCGCTGTGGACGCTCCGGAAATTGCGCGGAATCTTTACCGCGACATCGGATACACCGACACGCTGAATATTTTAACAAATATTGTTCAGCAGTCCCCCGACATAGCGCAGGGAGTGGATACGGGGGGAGCGGGGGACCAGGGCATCATGTACGGATTTGCGACAGATGAAACTCCGGAATTTTTGACGTACGCGGTTTCTCTTGTCCACAAGCTTACAAAAGGATTGGAAAATCTTCGCCGCAAAGATCCGAATTCTTTTTTGGGACCCGACGGCAAAGCGCAGGTAACAATGCACGGAGGCAGAGTGCAGTCCGTTCTCGTTTCTACACAGCACAACGCAAAGACGGCACAGCCTGAAATAAAAGAATATCTCGTTAAAAAATTATTTACGCCGCTTCTCGGCGACCTTGCGGGAATTGAGGTTCTCGTAAATCCGACTGGAAAATTTGTTCAAGGGGGTTTTGCCGCGGACACCGGTCTTACCGGAAGGAAAATTATGGTTGACACATACGGCGGGCTTATCCAGCACGGAGGAGGAGCGTTCTCCGGAAAGGACGCGACAAAAGTTGACCGTTCGGCCGCCTATATGGCGCGTTTTGCCGCAAAGAACGTAGTTGCAAACGGATTTGCGAAAAAGTGTTTTGTTTCGGTCGCGTATGCGATTGGGCGTGCCGAGCCTCTCATGATACACGCAGAAAACGAGTCAGGGAAAGACATCAGCGATATCATAAAAAGGCATTTCGATTTCAAACCGAAGGCCATCATTGAGCGGCTTGGTTTGAGGCGTCCGATTTACCTTGAGACCGCTTCCTACGGCCACTTTGGGAAAGAAGGCCTTCCTTGGGAGGAGGTAATTGCGCTTTAAAAGAAAAACAGGAAAAACGGGGCTTAAAACCCCGCTTTTTTATTAGTCAAGCCAAAAAACGCAAAGCATTGACCCCATTAGAAGCTCGGCAAAAGACATCTTTTTAGGTGCTCCAAAAAGCGAAACCGTCTGTGGCTTTCATGCGCCTAATTCTTGGCTAAATTTTAAGCTTCTAGCTGGGTTGACTTTTTAATAATTTTACTGTATTATATACCCATATCGTTCTCTGACAACACTTCTTTTGGAGGAAGATAAAAATGAAGACGTTAATAAGGCGTCTTGGCATTTATTGCGCTGTTTCGTTTCTTGTTTGGTGGATTGGTTTCTGTGTCATTGTCTATGACATTTTTGTGCGCAATCCGCGGATACAAATGCAAATTGACGGGGTTTTAGTGGGAATTTTTGCGGTTGGTTTGGTTGTCGTTGTCTTTTCCAGCATTAAGACGAAGGCAAAAGACTTGAAGGATACGCTGAAAAATAAGGCAAGCCGTGTTTCCGCAAACCCCGGGCCTTCAAGCTCAAACACGCCGAGACCCGGAAGGCGCGTATTCAATCCGAAGCGCTTTCTGGAAATTGTCGGCGGCATTCTTGTAGCGCTTTCCCTCTACTTTTTCGGCGCGAGCATTCTGGCGTTTCTTGTCGCAACATGGGGACGCATCGTTTTTGCGGTTGCGGTTCCCTCGGTTATTACCGGTATTATTTACGGAAGCTACTTTAAGAACACGATCGATCAGGTCAGCGTTTTTGAGTGGCACATCCCATTCTTTCGGAGCCCGCGAAAGTGCAAGCGTATCGGGATGAGTTTCTTCGAGCAAGGATACGGAACGAATGTGTACGCGGTCGGGATTCACTTCGCGTTTCTGTGGAAAGTGTTCGCAAAGATTCACTGCTTCGAGATCAAGGACTTTATCGTTCCGGACGGAATGGTCGGAGTTGTGATCGCTCGAGACGGAAAGGAGCGTTCCGGCAAGGACGGACAAGCGGTTGCCAAACCGGTTGAGTCCGACGGCTACCGGAGCGCCAGAAAGTTCATTCTGAACGACGGCGAGATGGGTCCGCAGCCCGGGCAGGTTTTGCCCGGAACGTACATCATGCACCCATTCCTTTTCTCGATTGAGAAATCGAAAGCAATCGAGATCAAGTTTGCCGAGAAAAACGATCCGACTACCGGCGAGAGGACATTCATTCCGCAAGTCGGTATCGTTACGGCTCTTGTTGGGAAGGAAACTCCCGAGGGGCAGGTATTCGCCGCCGAGCCCACACTTCCCCACAACAACTTCCAGGATACAGTCGCCTTCATACAGGGCGGTGGCGGAAAAGGCGCTCAGCGTCAGATGCTCGAGATGGGCCTGTGGTTCCCCAATCCCTACGTGATCAAGATTGACGAGATTCCCGCCGTCCATATCAAGGAGGGTGAAGTCGGTGTCATGATCTCAAACATTGGCGAAAATCCTGCCGATGAGGACCTTGAGAGGGCTGGCGAGCGCCCGGTCAACAATGTTGGCGAAACGCCCGAGCCGATCTATATCCTGAAGAAGGGCGTCAAAAAGCGCGGCATCCGGGGCGACACGCTGAAGCCCGGTTTCCACTCCAATCACCCTGTTGCAAATGAGATCCGTATCGTTGACGTCACGCCTGACCCGATCAGGTGGGATACGAGCGAGTCGACGCAGTTCGACCCCATCGCGGTCATCACGAAAGACCCCTTCCGTTTCGAGCTCGATGCGGAGCTCATCGCTCAAGTGAACCCTGAGGACGCTCCGAAGGTTGTTGCCTACAGCGGAAGCTTCGAGCGGCTTGTTCGCGACATCATCCACCCTGTGATGAATGACATCATCCGGGATGAGGCCTCGACGCGTCCTATCGCCGAGTTCCTCGAGAAGCGTAACGAGGTTCGGCACACCATCGAAGAGCGCCTGAAGGTCATCTTCGGGAAGTACTTCATCAAGGTCGTCTCGTTCAGGATAGCGGATATCGGTTTCCAGCGCTCGACTGATGAAGGTCTCAAGCGCTACCTTGATCTCCGGAAAAGGAAGGTCACAGCCGACCAGCATATTGCGACTATCGAGGCCGACCAGCGGGTGGAAGTTGCCCGCCGGGCGCTTGAGAGGACGCGTGCCATCGCAAACAACCAGGGAGCCCTGGTGGATGCGAAGTTCCAGCTCAAGGTTGCCGAGATCTTCAAGAAGACTTTCGGCGAGCGTTCTCAAGCCTACATTGCGCTCTTTAAGGAGCAGCCGGACGAATCAACCTTCCTTAAGCTTGCCGAGCTTGCGGCGGGAGACCCGGAATTCCTCTCAAAATTTACGGAGGTCATCGCTGGACTTGTCCCTTGGGGGTCTTCCAAGAAAGGTTCAGGTGCTCTGGCACCTGATCCAGTAGCATAGAACATATCCGAGCGCGGGTTTCATACCGCGCTCTTTTTTTGTTTAGAATTCTCCGGCAAAAGGCAGTTTTTCTCCCAGATGCCTTGTGATATAGTAAAAGCAATGAAAGGAATTCGCTTCCAAAGCAGAATGCTCTATAAGCGGCGCCGGAGATTCAATTTCACGCCCTATCTTTTTATTTTTTTGATGGTTGGCATATGTATTGCCGCTCTTTTGTCCGGTTTATGGTATTTCGCCAATCTCCGGTACTGGCAGGTTAGCCGCATTTCCATAATGGGCAATGAGACCATTGATAAAGACTCTCTCAACCGAATGATAGAGGAGCTTCTAAGCGGCCGTTTTTTGTTTTTCGTTCCCCGTTCACAGTATTTCTTCCTTTCAGAGTCTTCCCTTGGCGGTGCGTTAAAGGGGCGCTTTCCAAAAATTCGGAATATTTCGGTAACAAAAACATTTCCGGATTCGCTTGATGTGCGTCTTCAAGAACGCGAGATTTTTATTGTGTACTGCTTCATGGCAGAGCATTCGTCACCGGTTCTTTCACAGCCAACTCCCTCCGCTCCACCTTCTTTAAATGGAGGGCAGACGTCGGATTGCTTTTATGTCGATCGCGACGGCGTAGTGTTTGAAACGCCCGTAACCATCGCGGGTTCGGCATTCCCGATGATACTTGATGACGAAACAAAGGATTTTTCTCCCGGCGCAAGTATTGTATCCGGAGAGGTTCTCCTTTTTTTGGAGCGCGCCCGCGTGCTTCTGAAAGACAAACTTCAAGTTGGGCTTAGGTCGTTGACGCTCTCAAAAGATATTCCTAAGGATTATCTCATTGAAACAGGCGGCGGGTATTATCTCATCGTTTCGCGGGATCAAGACCAAAGCGGCTGGCTTTCAAGCCTGAAAACCTTGCTCGAGACGCGCCTAAAGGATAAAGTTTCGGAGGTTGATTACATCGATCTTCGATTCGGAAGTAAAATTTTTTATAAGCTGAAGGGAGGCGCTCAAAAGAGTGGGTAGTCGGAATTGACTTTTTGCGTGTGGGCCTTTAAGCTAAGAAAGGCTTTTTTAATTTGAGAAAAACCGATGTCTTATATCGAACGGGCGGACGAGGAGATTATCGCAGCGATTGAACGTTGGGCTGCAAGGCGGACTCCTTCCGACCAACCCTTTATCGGGGTAGGTGAACGGGAATTCACGCTACAGCAGTGGATTTCGGCTTTAAAAACAAAGGATCCTTTTCTTGCGTTCCACATACCGCAGTTGCGGGAACAAGCAAAAAATAATGGCTGTAACTTATTGGCAAAATTCAAGTAAGTATTCAAACGCCTCGTAGGCGTTTTTTCTTTCGCGGAAGCTCGCAAAAACTGCCCCAAGTGAGGCAGTTTTTAAATTTGTGTTATTCGCGACCAAATTCGTGGCTATTCGCGAATCAAGGGAGTTTATAGATAAGTATCGATTCTCCCGCTCTATCTATCGGCCTGAAAGGTTTCAGCCATTCATACTCGTCCTGCGGGTTGCGTATAAATCCGGCAACCGGCTTCCCGTAAGCTCCCTCAAGAAAAGTAGCCGATATTGCAAAATATCCGTGAGGCTGTCCCTTTGCCGAACCCCATCCCTCAACCCTGTCTTTAAGATAGTAGCCGGGAGAGCCTCCGCCGAAATAATCAAGAGCAATGTGCTGTACCCGATGGTCGCGTACGTATTTTTGAAGGCGGATGAGGTCTTGCCCCCAGTCGTAGTTCGAGTCCACAGCATACATGTATCCGTTCGAAGAACCGCCCGTAAGCTCGTTAAAGTAGGAAAGATATGCCGGAAATGTATATATGGCGCTCGCGAATATCCAGAAAAGCATCGTCCAGATAAAAATATATTTTGGAATTGAGGCGATATAACGTTTGTAAAGCAAAACCAGCCACTCCCACCATGTTTCCGGTGCGGCTTGCTCCATATATGAAAGCCATCGGTGAATCTCGCGGGAAACAAGAAAGTAAATGAACGGGAAGGTCGGAAGAACATGCCGAACGCCGATATTGAGAGGGCTTTTTATTGAGTATGCCCAGTAGAATAGTATAAAAAATATCGATATGAACTCAAAAATGTTTTCATGTATCCACCTCCGGAAAGCTCCGAACGACTTTTCTCCTTTCAAAATTCGCCAAAAGGCAAAAAGGAGTGCGGTAAGCGTCAAAATGTGAAATGCAAGAGTTTCTTTCAGGGCATACAGGACGGGGAAGTAATAGATCCATCCGCCCGCCGAAACTTCGCCGAGGAAATATGTCGTGTTTCCGCCGGAAGCGCGTTGTACCACCATTTGGACGCCAAGAAGATATTGCGCAAGCGGACGAAGCATGGGTTTATCTGTTGCCCATATCGTAAATTCTGTAAGGCATCGGAGATGGCGTCCCAAGCTGACGCCGGACTTCGGGTCGCATGTAATATCTTCCGGGTCAGGCCCTCCGGCAAATGAAGAAAGGATGTATACAGTATCGCGCATTTGTGAGAGAGGAACATCGGTCATTTTTTGCGTCCGTTCCGGCTCCGGCAGCTTGACGATGCGTGTCAGTTCTTCCTTTGTCCATGGTACCCCGCCGGGTTTTATTGAAACAGCCGGATAGTGAATAACATGATACGAATATACGGCAATGATGGCGACAAACGCGACTGCAAAAACCACTGCAAGTTTTCCAAGCATTTGCAGGGCAAAGAAAGGAAACCGTATGACGCCTTTCCAATACGGCCGCTCCACCCAGATCCAGACGAGTGTAATAATGCCGTAAATGGGAAAAAGAAGCACAAGCGAGAATTTGAGCAACTGCGCGATTCCCAGCAAAAGTCCGGCAAGGAATATATGTTTAAGGGTCGGTTTTTCAAGAAGCGTAACAAGTCCGATAATGCCGATAAAAAATCCGAATGCGGCGGCGAGATCAGTCGTTACAAAGCGCGAGTGAGCGAGAAAGGTCGGGGAGAACGCAAAAAAGAAAAGCGTCAGAAGGGCAATTTTTGAGGAGTACCGCTTTTTAATATACCAATATAAAAGCCCGCCAAAGAGCATTGCAAGGAGCATGATGGGGAGTCTCCCCCAGAAAACTATTCTGTCAGGATTGTTTCCCGCTCCGTATAAAAATGCCGAGCCCTGGTCCCACTGGCCGTTTAGGTAGCGGTTCCAGGCGTCCGTATTGGTAGGGAAATTCGGATGGGCAAATATAAAGATGAAGAGACCCGAAAGGTCTTTGAAAAGGGGAGGGTGCTCTGGGTTCAGGCGGTAGTCCTGTTTCGCGATGTATGAATACCCTGCGGGAATATGGGCAAGCTCATCCATAATTGCCGAATCATTCCATGCGGAGGAAATAAGCAGGACGAACATGATACAAAGGATAACGCCTGCGTAGATATTTGTTTTTGACATAAAAAAGTCCGATAATATTAGTTTTTTATGCATATATGATACCATAAAGCAGATTTTGGCGTATGCACAGTGTTATTGCTGTTTTCAAAGAATTATGGTAGAGTTTTTCCAACGCACTTTTATAACAGAAAATTCAAGGAAGATATGCCGAACGACAAAGGACCCAATTCCAGTCGGCGCTTATATATTGGCATTGCTCTCGGCATAGGGCTTCTCGTCTACTTCATCTTTCTGGGCATGAACGACCCGAGTAAAAACGCCGGCAAAATGTCCTATCAGCAGTTCATGGAGCAAGTTGAGAATAAGAACGTTTCTTCCGTCTATGTCAAAAACAACAAGAACACTCTTATTATAGAGCTTAAAAAACCGGAACCTGTTGCTCCAGAGAAAACCCCCAGGCCGTCAGGGTCCGCTTCTCCTGCTCCGGCCATGCTCAAAATTTTCAAGGTAAATCTTACAAGTCCGTATGACGCTACTCTTGAAAAGACCCTTCGAGAAAAGGGCGTGACAAAAATTGACGCCGAAGAAGTTCCGGCTCCACAGGGGGAAGCGAGTTTGTGGAGCACCATCCTTTCCTGGCTTCCAATGATTCTTTTAATCGGCGTCTGGATATTCTTTATGAAAAAAATGTCCGGCGGTGGAGCCGGTGGAGCGATGATGTTCGGCAAAAGCAAGGCCAAGCTTACAAAAGATGGCAAAGTAACGTTCGCGGATGTCGCCGGGGTTGAGGAGGCAAAAGAAGAGTTGAAAGAGATTATTGACTTTCTGAAAAACCCGATAAAATTTCAGCGGTTCGGCGGAAGAATTCCAAAAGGAGTGCTTCTTGTTGGGCCTCCGGGAACCGGAAAAACACTTCTTGCCAAAGCTATCGCCGGAGAAGCGAACGTTCCATTTTTTTCTATCTCCGGTTCTGACTTTGTTGAAATGTTCGTCGGCGTAGGAGCATCCCGCGTGCGGGATCTCTTCGAGCAGGGAAAAAAGCAAGCCCCGTGCATTATTTTTATGGACGAAATTGACGCCGTCGGGAAGCATCGTGGAACGGGTATTGGCGGCGGAAACGACGAGCGCGAGCAGACGCTAAACCAGCTTCTCGTCGAGCTTGACGGCTTTGAAACTCAAGAAGGTGTCATTCTCATTGCCGCAACAAACAGGCCCGACTTTCTTGACCCAGCGCTTCTTCGTCCAGGACGTTTCGACCGGCAGGTCATGGTTGATCGGCCGGATATCAGGGGACGAGAGGAGATTCTGAAGATTCACTCGCGGAAATTAACGTTCGATGAATCAGTTTCTCTTTCCGTTGTTGCGCGGCGCACCACGGGTATGGTCGGGGCAGATCTCGCGAATATCATGAACGAAGCGGCTCTTCTTGCCGCACGGCGCAGTAACGAGACTGATAATCCGATCGTTACGATGAAAGATGTTGAAGCGGCACTTGATAAGGTCCAGATGGGTCTTGAGCGGAAAAATAAACTTCGTACGCCCCATGAAAACAATGCCGTTTCGTATCACGAGGCCGGACACGGACTCATTGCATATGTATTGAACAAGCTTGAACCGGAAAACTGCGACCCATTGCATAAGATTACAAACGTCTCGCGCGGACGCGCGGAAGGCCTTACGATGCAGCTTCCGGAGCACGACCAGTCGCTTTATTGGAAAAAATATCTCCTAAACCGTATTGCAGTGCTTTATGGCGGGCGACTTGCCGAAGAGATCGTCTTCAAAGATAGCACAACGGGTGCTTCAAACGATATTGAGGTCGCGACTGACCTTGCGGGTAAAATGGTATGTCGTTGGAACATGGGGAACATGGAATACGGGCCTCGCACCTTCGGCGAGCAGAAAGATATGGTATTTCTTGGAAGCCAGATTTCGACCGAGCGCAATTATAGCGACAAAACCGCCGAGTTCATTGATAAGGATATCAAGTTCATTACCTTGGGCCAGTATGAGCGCGCAAAGCGTATCCTTCTGGCAAACCTTGATACTTTGCATAAAGTTGCAAGCCTTCTTATCGAAAGGGAAACTCTCGGGCTGGACGACTTTCCCGGTGTCTTTAGCGAAATTGTTCTCAACGAGGATTTTAAAAGTAGTTAGATTAGTTTAACCCCGCTTTTTAGCGGGGTTTTTTATACGCAAGGCCTGGAGACGCAAAGACTACCTGTTATCTTGCCCGGGTTTCCTAAAGATGCTACCTTAGTATGGTATATCCATGCTCATTCGATGCAGTTTCACTGCGTTTGGAAAGTGCTTGCACTATGCTGAATCTCAAACGGCTCGAACTTTCGGGCTTCAAGTCATTCGCGCGTTCCACGACCCTTGAGTTTCCCACCTCGGTTGCGGGCGTTGTAGGGCCGAACGGCTCGGGAAAATCGAATATCTCGGAAGGCGTCAGGTGGGTATTGGGAGAGCAGTCCATGAAAAGTCTCCGCGGGAAACGCGGGGAAGATTTGATTTGGAGCGGTTCAAATATCATACCTCGAATGGGAAAGGCATCAGTAACGCTTGTTTTCGATAACAAGGATCGCAAAATACCGGTTGATTTTGAGGAGGTTTCTATCATGCGCAAGATCTTTCGGGATGGCGTAAATGAATATTATTTGAATGACTCGCAAGTTCGCCTAAAGGACATTGTTGAGCTTATGGCGCGTATGGGGCTCGGCGATATCAAGCATAATATGATAGGCCAAGGAGAAGTAGACCGCATTCTTATGTCCGCAACTCCCCGTGAGAGACGCGAGCTCGTAGAAGAAGCAATCGGGCTTAAGGTCTACCACATTAAAAAGGCCGAAGCAGAACGCAAACTTAACGCTTCCGGCGAAAATCTCAAAAACGTGGAATCGCTCATCCGCGAGCTTACTCCGCACATCAAGTTTCTCAAGGAGCAGGCAAAGAAGGCTGAAAGCCGACAGATATATATTGAAGAGCTGAAAACACTTGAGCGTTACTATTTCAAAAAGGGATTCGAGGATATTGAGGAAGCATTCCGGCGGATAGAAGCCGAAAAAACTCCACACGAGCAGAGGATAAAAGGTCTTGAAGCTGAAATTCGGGAGGTGTTTGAAAAAATCAGGGGGCTTGAGGGTAAATCTCGAGATTCTGAAGAAGTACGTGAGATCCGTGGGCGGATTGCGGAACTGGAAGGAGGGGAGCGCACTATCTCGCGGGATCTCGGACGCATTGAGGGCCGCATTGAAGCAGAAAAAGCAAAGCCAAAGACGGTTACGCGCATTATTGATCTTAGTTATGTAAAAAATGCAATGTTGCGATTCATCAATCTTGTGCGCGAGGCCGAAGATGATCATGAAACCGATTCTCTTAAAAAGAAGGTCAAAATACTAAGAGAGCACCTCGAGAAATTTCTTACTGATATGGAAAAAGGCTCAATTGAAGAAGAAGCTTCTGCAAACCATGAAATAGAGGGACTCGCAAAAACTGAAAAGGAACTACAAGAACAAATGAAGCAAGTGGCGACACTCCTGAAAGAAGCAAAGGAGGCATTATATGGAAAAGAAAAAGATTATCGTCTGCTTCAGGAAGAGCTTCGAACTTTGGATCGCATTATTCGAGAAAAAGAAGAAGAGAAAACAACAGTGCGGGAAACGTTGAATCGCGTGCTCTTTGAGGAGGAAAAAATAAAATTAAAATACGAAGAACTTGAAAAAGAATTTCAGATGCTTGGGTTATCGCGGGATATTCTGAAAGAGCCGCTTGATATGTCAGTTTCATACGAGAGTGAGCAAGACATACGGAGGAAGATAGAACGTCTTAGGGTAAGGCTGGAAGAGGTTGGAGGCATAGATGATTCGGTTATCGTGGAATACCACGAGACCGAAGCGCGGTACGCGTTTCTGCAAAAAGAACTTGAGGATACGAGAAATGCTATTCTCTCTCTTGAGGAGCTTATTGCCACTCTCGATAAAACATTGAAAGAAAATTTTGAAGAAGGGTTTTCGAGGATCAAGGAAGAATTTCACAATTATTTTCGGGTAATTTTTGGAGGAGGGCGCGCCATGCTTAAGATGGTCGAATATGGGAGGCGGAAGGCTCCGGAAGATTCCGAGGCGCTTGAAGAACTCGGAGAAGAAGAGGAAGAGCTGGAGGAGGGGATAGATATCGAAGTTGACCTTCCAAAAAAGCGAATCAAAAATCTTTCGATGCTTTCCGGAGGAGAACGGGCACTTACATCAATTGCGTTCCTTTTTGCAATTGTTGCTGTAAACCCTCCGCCGTTTCTTTTCCTTGATGAAACAGACGCGGCACTTGACGAAGCAAATTCAAAACGCTACGCGGAAATTCTAAAGGAACTTTCAAAAAAGACCCAGCTCATTGTCGTAACACATAACAGGGAAACAATGCGCGTTGCCGGAATACTCTACGGCGTTACCATGGGAAATGACGGCGTATCAAAACTTCTTTCTTTAAGGCTTGAAGAAGCCGAAGCATATACGAATAGGTAGTAAAAAGCGCGCGGCCTCTTGTTTCGCCTGCTGCCATAACTTTAAACAGGGCAGAATTTTTAAAAAACGCTAGAAACTGTTAAAATAATTTCCTTTTTTATTCGAGCGTTATAAAAAAGACAAAAAGAAGCCAGTATAATTATAGGAAAACAAATTCTATATTAAAAAATCATTGCATGCGCAATGTTTTTTTTATTTATTTTTAAAAATCAATTGAATTATCTGTCAAAGATTTGACCGGAAACAAAACCTGTCAATAGGCTTTTCAGTGAAATTATGCCGGAATGTATGCCTGGAGGAGGAAAGGTTAAATTAAAAAGTTATCGGTTCTGTTTTATAAACCTATCTAACTTTCGCTGACTAGCTTATTAATGTTTATTAACGTTAAGGAACCATTATATACCAGCCCTTTTTTAAACTATATTATATGCTTTTTTGAGGGTCTGTGGTTTCGTTTTTTATCCACAAAACCTGCTAAAGAACTCTGACTATCGGATGCTAAGATGTATATAGATATCAACATACCACACACAGGTATTTCACAGCTTATTAACTATCCAATACCATATCGGATATTGAAAAAACTCGCACTTTATTTGGCAAAAGTTTTAGAAATATTTTTTAAAATTTTGGTTCAGGGGAGAGTAATTTTTTTTATTTTTTGCCTATCCAATAGCATATCGGATATCGCAGAAACAATAACTCATACTGCGGAAAACTAAGCATTCACCTCATGCAGGAAAAAACTAAAACAAAAGTCAAAAATCATACCTACGTTTCTCTCGCACAAGCCGCTCTCGGGACGGCATATTCCCAGGAGTATCTTGGGCTCCTCGTTCGCAAGCGGAAGCTTTTTGGAAAAAAGATTGGCCGGAATTGGTATACGACCCGCGAGGCAGTCGTGGAATACATCAACCAGCAGCAAGAACAGGCTTTGATGCAGATGCAAAAGCGGAGTAGTGTCGCCGGCGCACCTGCTTCTTTTGCGCTGCCTAAGGCGGCAGAAGTTCAGCCTTCTGTTTCGGAAATACCGCAGATACCGGCGTTATCGGTTTTAAAACCAGAGATCAGCTTTCTGGTCCCGCCGGAGCCCGTGAGAGCGACGAGGGGTATTGATGAAAATATTTCTTCCCAAATTTCTGGCGCAGATAATGAAGATGTTATTGCCTCTGGTGATGGTTCTGTGGAGAAGCCTGAAACCCTGGTCGCCGTAGCCGAGAAAACGGAAGATGTCGAGCCAGTCGCTATTGAGATCCAGGCAAGAAAAATTCTTGAGCAAAAACCAGCGCCAAAAATTCTTGCGAATCCGTCTTTTGAAGGGATTATTCATGATGCTTCCATCAGGAAAGGACCACAGCGAGCGGAATTTTCGAAAAGTAGTATTCCTCAAAAAACTGAGCCGCAATTTTTACGGGATAGCAAAGGACCTGTTTTTGTCGCAACCAGAAAACATGAAATCGGCGAAGCTTTTTTTGACAAGGAATCGAACATGATTGCGGAAGGAGGCCAGACGAAGAAAACTTTCTTTTTTTCAGATTTTCTCAATCGTGAAGTTCAGAGCAAGAAATGGGTATCCGTTTCGCTTCGCGATATCTTCCGGCATACGGAAATTAAAAAAAATCTTGATTTTAATTTCTTTGCTTTTCTGGCGAAGCGTGTCGCTCTTTTGGCGCTTGCCTTCATGGTTGTGAGTGTAGTGAGTTTGTACGGCGCAAAGTTTTTTTCTCGCAGCACTCTTGACCTAAACCTTGCGCAAATTCAAGGGGGCTTTGGCGCGGGCAGCGCAAACACTGAGTCGCCTTCTCAGGCTCCGTCAGAGATCAGCGGAAACGAGAATGGTATCGGTGTTATTGTTCCTGTTTCAGATAAAGATATTACCGACGGCGATATCATAAACTTTTCCGGGGGCGCGTATCAGCTGAGCAGAGAAGATCACGACCCGGCGCTTTTTGGCGTCGTGAACAAAAATCCTGCTGTCATGATTGGCAACCCTGATAGTGTGGATGGCGTGCCTGTTGTTTCTGCCGGCCCTTCATTCGTTCGCGTATCAACATTGAACGGGGACATTAAAATCGGTGATTATGTTACGTCGTCGGTCGTTCCCGGTATCGGGGGAAGAGCCGAAGGTTTTGGGTATGTTCTTGGCGTAGCGCTTGCGGACTTTTCAAACAGGGACTCAAGCGTTGTCGGAAAAATTCCTGTAGCGCTTTCTATCAGAGCCATAACTCCGCTTACATACTTCACAAAAAGCCCAACGCAAACGCTCCGCTATCTTCTTGCCTTCGTCATTGCCACATGTTCCGTCATTGTTGGGCTTATTTACTTCGGCAAGGTTGCCAGATCCGGGGTTGAAGCACTTGGAAGGAATCCCTTGGCGGCGCGTTTCATCGAGTTCAGCGTTTTTCTTAATCTTCTCCTGACTCTCGGCATCATCGCCATCGGTGCGGTCATCGCCTATGGTATCGTCGCATTTTAACGGGAGAATTTTTATTCGCTAATAAAAATTATCATGCCTTCATCATCATTCGTCGGCTCGTTTTTGGGAGGAGTTCTTATTGTGCTCACTATCTTTCTTGTTCTTGTCATTATTTTCCGGCTGCTTTTCAAGAAAAATATTTTCGGTTCCGGCGGTCAGGATGCCACAGATGCGCACAACGAAGCGCGGGAGATATTAACCGGTGCCCGGGCCGAATCTCTCCGTATCATTGAACAGGCGCATAAGCAGGCGGCAGAACTTTTGCAAAATACAAAAACCGTTACCGCTCACACCGAGGAAGAGCTTGAGCGGGCTCTCGGAAAGTTTTCTTTGCGCGAAGGGCAGAGGCTTCAGGCCGCATCCGCCGAACTCATCAAGGCGTATCGTGCGGTCATCGAAGAAGCCCAGCGGTCGTACCTCGAGGCAATTCAAACTGCATCGCGGGCGGTTTCCGAGGAGGCGCGCGACGGTATGCAGAAATTCTCAAAATTTTTGACGGATGAAATGGCGCGCGAACAGTCAAACATGGAAAAACATCGCCAAGAAACACTTCAAGGTGTGGACCGCGAAATTGAGGAGCACAAAGAAAAGGTGTTGAAGAGGATAAATGAATCCATGTACGCAATTTTGCTCCGGGTATCGCGGGAAGTGTTGGGGCATGCGCTTGGCCTTGAAGACCATCAAGACCTTATCCTCAAGTCGCTTGCAAACGCTAAAAAGGAAGGATTCTTCGACACTAATAAATAATTTTATGGCAATTACGCAAAAAACAATCTCAAGTATCCTCCGGACAGTTCGTACTAAAGACGAGCGAGACCAAGCTGAGAATGCGGTCAGCGTTTTGGAAGGAACGCCCTATCAAGCTGGTCAAGATTCTCTTGAAGATGTTTTGCGCAGGGTAGTGCCGCTTGAAATAGCCGGCGTTATCCACAAAAGCATGGCTGATGCGGAAAGGGCCGGGGGAGAGGAGGGTCGGAAAGAATTTTTAAAGACCCTGAAGGATGCTCTTGCAGCACTTAGGGTTGTAAGGCTTGAACTTGCGATAGAACCAACGGAAGAACTTATCGAACATATTGCTGACTGGATCCTGCGGGATCTCGGAGAAGGGTTTATTCTTGACATCGGATTCGATCCGTCGGTCCTGGGTGGGGCAAAGATCATATTCGACGGCCGGTATGTGGAAAAAACTTTTGATGCCGAACTTCGGAGCCTTTTCGTGTCGCAAAGGGAAGATCTTGTAAAAGAACTCATGCGATAATTTTATGCTGAAACTTGATTTCGACAATTTTTTGAATGCAACCGGCGAGATTGGATTTGTTGAGCGCTCTCTTGCGTCGCTTGTCTATGTCAACGGCCTTCCTGGGGCGGGCTTGCAGGAACTGGTCGTTTTTGAAAGCGGGGAGGTCGGACAGGCGACCGCACTTTTCGAGGGGTCGGTTGAAATAATGAGTTTTTCGCGGACGCCTGTCAAAGTCGGAAGCAGAGTTGCTCGCACTGGAAGACTTCTTGAAGTCCCAGTCGGCGAAGGACTCTTGGGCACTGTTATTAATCCGTTGGGGCATTCGGTGAATGCATTGAAGCCCCTTATGAATGTCCACGAGATGCGCTTTGTAGAAGTTGTCCCGTCTGGAATCACGTCGCGTTCGCGCATTAAAAAATCTTTGGAAACGGGTGTTTCCATGGTGGACCTTTTGTTGCCGCTCGGGAAAGGGCAGCGGGAACTTGTTATTGGAGACCAAAAAACAGGAAAGTCGAGATTCCTTTTGCGCGCACTTTTAGCGCAAGTAAAAGTGGGTGCCGTTGGGGTGTATGCCATTGTTGGAAAGGATCAGATCTCGATCAAGCAGATTGAAACAACGCTTTCAGAAATGGGTATTCTGGGCAAAGTCGTCCTGGTCGTCTCGAACGGAGATGACGCCGCGGGAATGATTTATCTGACTCCGTACACCGCAATGACCATCGCGGAATATTTTCGGGATATGGGGCGCGATGTTCTTGTTGTACTTGACGATCTTACGGTTCACGCAAAAACATGCCGTGAGATTGCACTTCTTGGAAAACGCTTTCCCGGAAGGAACTCATATCCAGGAGATATTTTCTATACGCATTCACGCCTGCTTGAACGGGCCGGAAATTTTCTTACAACCCGCGGCGAGGTTGCCATCACCTGTATTCCCGTAGTTGAAACCGTGCAAGGGGACATGACGGGGTATATACAAACGAACGTAATGTCCATGACTGATGGCCATATTTTCTTCGACCACAATCTTTTCAGCGAAGGGCGGCGCCCCGCGATTGATCCGTTCCTTTCCGTAACCCGCGTCGGACGCCAAACCCAGACACAACTGAAACGCGAGATTGGAAAAGAGCTCATAACATTTTTGCGCGACGTGGAGAAACTCCATAATTTTGCAAGCTTCGGAGCGGAATTGGGAGAGCATATTAAACGGGCGCTCGCGAAAGAAGAGCGGGTTCGACAATTTTTTGATCAGACCGCGCATGATCGGATCCCCGGTCCGCTTCAAATCATCATCTTCGGGCTTGTGTGGAGTGAACTCTGGGAGGTAAAAAGCGAGATTGAGATCCGTGGAGATATCCAAAAAATAATTTTTCAATATGAGTCAAAACCGGACTACAGAAAGAGAGTTGATGCATACGTTCAAAGCTGCAATTCGGTTGGTGCTTTGCTTAAGCGGATTGACGGTTTCAATACATCTCCGTCGCAAGTTCCTGGAGAGGCGAAATAATTATTGATCGGAACAAACACGAATCATGACAAACAATCAAACCATCGTAAGCGAAATAGACCTTCTCGGGAGCCTCCATGTCCTTGTTGAGACATATGAAACAATCGCCACATCGTCCATGCGAAGGGTGCGGAATTCCGTTCTCCAGAACCGAACATACCACCTTGGCTTGAATAGTCTTTTTCAGGAAGTAAAACGGGCATATCGCGCAGAGATGATGATACTCACAAAACGGCGAAATATTCCGCTTAATATTTCCGCGATTCGCCATAACGGAAAAACCATTTTTGTTCTGCTTTCGGCGAACACGGGTCTCTACGGCGATATTATCCAAAAAACTTTTGCCCTCTTTCTTGAGTCGGTTCAAAACCAGCATGGAGATATTGTTGTGGTGGGAAGGGTTGGGAAGGCGCTCTTTGAGGACAGCATGCCTGGAACACCGTATCAGTATTTCGATTTTCCGGACGATAAAATTGAGCTTGAGAATTTGAAAGCAATTACGGAACATCTGAAGGAATACGAAAAAGTTGTCGCATTTTATGGGACATTTAAAAATTTTATTGAGCAGGTACCGACTCACACGGATGTTTCTGGAGATATTCCGGAAGAAAAAACAGGTCCGGTTGGAAAAATCGAATATGTCTTCGAGCCGTCGATTGAAGCGGTTACATATTTTTTCGAAACGGAGATTTTTGCCTCGCTCCTGGAACAGGTGTTTCACGAGTCCCGCCTTGCAAAACTTGCAAGCCGCATGGTGCTTCTGGACCGGGCAACGCTCAATATTGATACGGCAATAAAAAAAATGTCATTCCAAAGGCAGCAAGTGCGCCATCGCATCTATAATAGGAAACAGCTTGATCAAGTAAGCGGAGCCGGGCTTTGGGGCAGTATTAACGGGAAGTAAAAATAATTTTATGACTTACGAAAAAACAGGAACAATCATAAGCGTTGAAGGGCAGGTGGTTGAGGTGAAATTCAGTCACACGGTTCCTGCCGTGCACGACATTATAACGCTTGAGGGCGATGACTCCATAAAAATGGAGGTCTATTCGTCATCGCGGGCAGAAACATTTTTTTGCTTAGCGCTCGGTCCGACGGCATCCCTCAAACGCGGAGCAAAAGTCGTCAATACAGAAAAGCCTATCCTCATTCCGGCGGGCAGTGAGCTTCTCGGGCGCGTTATTGACACCTTTGGAGAACCCGTCGACGGCAAGCCGGCTATCGAATCAAGCGAAGCGTATCCAATTTATCGCACAGCACCCACGTATGCGGACATTTCTGCGCGCCAAGAAGTGCTTGAAACCGGCATAAAAATCGTTGACCTTTTTTGTCCCTTCCTGAAAGGGGGCAAGATTGGGCTCTTGGGAGGAGCGGGGGTCGGAAAAACCGTCATGCTGACCGAGCTTTTGCATAATATCGTTATTTTGAGGAGCCAGCAGAAAAACGAAAGAACTGTTTCGGTATTTGCCGGCATCGGAGAGCGCACCCGAGAAGGACAGGAACTTGTGGAAACGCTTGCAGAAAAAAAAGCACTTTCGTCCGTTGCTATTGTACTCGGTCCGATGGGCGCTTCGCCTGCCATCCGATTCCTTACCGGATTTACCGCGGCCGCCATTGTCGAATACTTTCGGGATGTCCTCAAATCGAATGTTCTCTTTTTTATAGATAACATGTTTCGTTTTGCTCAAGCGGGAAATGAGCTTTCCGTGGTTATGAGGACTATCCCTTCGGAAGACGGATATCAGCCGACGCTTATTTCCGAGATGTCATCGCTTCATGGACGTCTTGCTTCAACCGCGTCTTCCAGCGTGAGCACCGTTGAAACCGTCTACATCCCGAACGATGATATTTTGGATCAGGCGGTACAATCAGTATTTTCCCATCTTGATTCCGCGGTTGTTTTCTCCCGCGATGTTTATCAACAAAATTTGCTTCCCGCGGTTGACCCGCTTGCGTCGTACTCTTCAGCGCTTTCTCCGCAAACCGCGGGAGAACTTCACTATCAGACCGCCAGAGAAGCCCAAGCCCTTTTAAAAAAAGGCATCGCTCTCGAGCGAGTTGCTTCTTTGGTCGGCGTTTCCGAGCTTTCAGTCGAGGATCGTACATTCTATCAACGCGCGAAAAAACTCAGAAACTATCTGACGCAAAATCTTTCCGTGCTTGAAGATCAGACAGGTGTTGCGGGAAAATATGTCCCGCTTACGGCAACAATCTCCGATGTAAACAAAATCCTTGCCGGAGAGTTCGATGCCGTTCCGGAAGAAAAATTTCTGTATATCGGTACGACTAAAGACATTCAACGTTAATATTTTTTAAATTAAACAATGGTTCAGACACTATACGATCAACAAACGCTATCAATCCTTGTCCGCGATAGGGAAGGAATTTTGTTTGAAGGAGAGGCCGAGTCGGTTTCTTCAGTGAACGAAACCGGAAAGTTTGACGTATTGGCGCTTCATGCGAATTTTATTTCCATCATTAACGAATATATCACATTGAGAACGCCGGACGGCATAACAAAAACAATTCCGCTGCGCATCGGCATTATCAAGGTCCGTGAAAACTTGGTTGAAGTATATCTTGGAATTCTTCATTAATATTTTTTAAAGCACGCGAATGGCTCTCTGGATTACAGCAGTCAATATGTTCCAGAAAGATGGGCGCTCCCGCCTCGTGCTTTTTTCCATTTCATTTTTTGCGCTTCTGGGAGTCGGTGCTTTTGCCGCAGTGTATACGGGGACGGTTTCGTTTCAGTCCTTTGGGAACTTCTACCAAACATCGGCTCCGAAGAATATCGACGGTCAAGCCATCCGCGAAAAGAACAGAGTGTTGTCTGAAGCAACAACCACCCGTTCGGCCTCTACCATTAGCATCAACGCTCAAAGTTTCTTTAATGCTTCAAGCACTTTCCGCGGCAGGGCATATTTTCTCTCCGGCCTCACCTCAAACGGACCAGCAGAATTCCAGCAAGAGGTCGTTGTTCGGGGGCTTTTGCGGGGAACGGACATTGATTTGGGCTCGGGAACCATTACCGCTTCTAACATTATATATAGTGTAAGCGCCGGTGATGGCATTACAGTAACCGGAGGCCAGCGGCCGACAATTTCGGATGCCTTCTGGAGGCAGCAAGGAAATACAATTTCTACGAAAAACCCGCTTCTCTCACTCAGCGTTGGAGGCGGAATAAATATCGGAACGGTAAGCGGTTCCATTCTCAACTTTGCCGGTCCTGCGACTATTACGAATGCGTCAACTTCAGTTACGGTTATACCCGATAATACCGAAAACGCTTGGACGATCGCAACCTCTTCAACCGCTCTTGCGATTTTTAGCGTCAGCTCGCAAAACGGCGGCACGGTTTCAATCGGAAGTGAAGGCGGAGTCGGGGCCGGAACAACAACCGGGATAACAAGCGGAACCTCTTCCCAAATTGCTCGTCTTACTGTTCGAGCCTTCAGCTCATCAACTGTAGGGTTCCGTTTGGTTGGGGCTCCTGACCAGGGCGCAAACCTTTTTGAAGTTCATAACGCTTCTTCAAGCGGCCTTTTCCTTGTTGACGGTTCCGGGCGTGTCGGCATCGGAGGAACGTCCACAAATCTTCTTACCGTGAACGGCAGTTCAACATTCGCCGGACAACTCACCGCAAGTTCAAGCGTCTTTCTTGCGGCGGGAAATGGAAGTGTCGGAATTGGCACACTTCATCCGACGCATACGCTCACCGTTTTAGGAACTGAACGGGTAACAGGCGATGCGCTCTTTGAGGCCAGCCCCTTAATCCCGGTAGTCAATTGTTCTGGTTCCCGCGTTCTTGAAACTGATTCTGACGGGAGGATTTCTTGCGGTTCAGATGACCGAGGAAGCGGTACTGTTGTTCCGATTAATCCCGGAAATGCCGGCAACATAACTTTTTATCCGGCGGACGGAACAACGCTTTCTGGAGCGACAAATCTTTTCTTTGATGCGGCAACGGGGAATTTCGGAATCGGTTCTTCGTCGCCTGCACGCACTCTTTCGGTCCAAGGCCCCGCGCTATTTGCCGGGTCGGTTTTCTTTGATTCGTTTACCTCGTCTTCAACTGTCGCAACTTCTACAATCGCGGGAGGCCTTATCGTTTCCGGAGGAGGACTTCGTATCTCAACGCTCAACTGTTCGCTTTTCTCCAATTCCGGCGCGCTTACGACCGATTCAAACGGCAATATTATTTGTTCAGATGATGACGGTGGTGGAGTTGCAACTGGCTGGACGGATCAGGGCGCTACTGTTGTTTTGTCAACATCTTCAGACTTTGTCGGCATCGGCTCAACAACTCCTGGAGTTGCTCTCGCGGTTACTGGCAGAGGAATATTCACGGATGATCTTACTGCTCTCAGTCTTACCGCAACCTCTACAACTGCTTCTTCTTCACTCCAAGGACTTCTTGTTAACCAATCAATCCAGACAACAAACAATGCCATCATCGGAGGATCTGCCACTATCGGAGCCAATTTCTCAGTCACAGGATCCACCTCGATAGGTTCAACTCTTCAAGCCGGTTCCACCACCATCACCCAATTGAACATAACGAATGTTTCAACCTCAACCATCGCAGGCAAACTTGAAGTGAACGGAATCATCCTTGCGGAGTCCGGACAAAGGGTGTGCACAGCTTCGAAC
>Ga0155789_118_pt2 | contig 77819 bp, 75 predicted proteins | sample RifCSPlowO2_01_FD_107443 | JGI IMG/M metagenome (GOLD analysis project Ga0155789, IMG submission 107443) | Candidatus Sungbacteria bacterium RIFCSPLOWO2_01_FULL_47_32 | reverse complement strand
ATTCCAGGAGAAATATGCTCCGGAGATACTGCTCCCGGCGGGACTTACTGCTGGGACCGGGTTTGTGGGGGTCGGAACGCTGAAAAAAATGAATGAATTGTTGAGCAAGTAGTGAGGGGTAAAGCGACTGTCCTTTGCCGTATTTGCTACGCCGCGAAACGAATGAAGAAAAAACTTTTTATTTTGTTTGGTGTTGTCCTGATTTTTTCAGGATTGTTTTTCCTGTTTGGAAGCCGCGTACTTGGCGTTTTTTTTCCAAAAAAGGAATATGTGTTGACGCGTTCCGAAAGTTCAGTTCACCGATTCCGGGACTCCTCAACACGGCTGGACGCCATCCGTGTCAAAGTTTTTTATGCCGTTCCACGGAATAGAACAGGGGATATTCCAAACGATTGGAAAACACCAATTGAAGAAGCTCTTAGGCGGGCAGTGTCATTTCACTCACTTCAGTTCCGGGGAAAATCTTCACTTGCATTCGATGTATATCCAAAGCCGGTCATTTTGGACGAAGAAAGCCATTTTTATAATACTGATATTACGGCGCGCGGAAATCCTCATGCGCTTATTTCTGTTGCCGAAGAACTTGACCGGAGGGTATTTCAGCCGGATGGCGACCTGTACGACGCCGGGTTTTCCGCATTCAAAAAGGGGGAATATCCGGTATTCGGAATTATTTATGAAGGAGTCGGAGCTTCTGGCGGCATCATTCAGGATAGTCCCAAGCAGTCTGCCGGAGAAGTGGCTCGCGAGCTTAAGTTGCCCGAATTTCTCATATTTAAGGTTCATGTCCCTTCTGCCAACGGTTTTTTCATTCTTTCAAGAGATTTTTTGACCGACGCAGAATATCACGTAAACTCGGCAACTCTTTTGTACCATGAATTTTCCCACACAATGGCGATTCCTGACGGATATGACCTCGACACGGGCGCTTCTTACACCGCCGATATTATGGGAGATGGCCGCCGAAAACCGCTTTTGCGCACGTATCTTTCGCGCGATATTCTTTCCGGCATGGGGCTTGTAGAATAACGTTTTATGAACGAGGAAACCATACAACCAAAAAATCACTTTTTCCGCGTCTTCGCGCGTTCTCCCTTGCGAAATCGTTTGCTTGCGATGGTTCTTTCGGTCTCCGTTTTGCCCCTGATTATTTTTGGGGTGCTTGCGCTCTATAGTATCAATGCTTCCCATTCATACGACATCGCCTCGATAGAAGAGAGCGTTCTGCTCCAAAAAAAAGATGAGATACTCCGCGTCGTTGACGATATCAAAGGCGTATTTACGATTGATCTTAATTTGCGCACGCGTTCGTTCATCATGCCGGAAAGTGCCGATTGCGTTTCATACTCTCTCCAAAACGGGAAGGAGGACCTTGACGGCATTCTTTTCGGTATCCTTCAGTATCATGCTTCTATTGAAGAAGTTTCTCTCATTGATCGCGATACCGGCAGAGAGATCGCGCTTATGAGCAGGACCCAAACCGGAGACCTTTCCATCCTTCTACCGGATTGTCCTGACGAAAAAAGAGGCTATAGGCTTTCCAATTTTAAGGACCTTTCCGGTCTTGAAAAGTTCAAGAAAGCAAGGACGGGCACGGTGTATTTGAGCGACGTATATTTTACGGAGTCCGGTCCTATGATGACGATCGCAGCCCCAGTGTTTGGTAAAGCATATGATGGGGGGCGTGCGGTCATCGTTGCGGTTATTTCCGGTGAGATAAATTTGAGTCTTCTCGGGCGCATCATTTCGGAAACCCACCTTGGAAACACCGGCTTTGTATATCTTGTTGGCCATGACGGGCGGCTTCTTGCGTCAAGCGAGAAGCGCGACGGATACTATAATCTTCTCGCTTCTCCTGTTGTATACGACGTTCTTCGTGGGAATGATCGTATCGGGTCCGGCGGAATGGGATATTACGACGGAACATTTAAAAAGGAAGTTCTGGCGTCCGGTGTTTCAATCCCGAATCTCGGGTGGGGCGTTGTTGCCGAATGGCCGAGGGATGACGCAAACTCAATCGTTAATATTATTCAGAATCAAAACATTCTGTTCTCGCTTGTTCTTGTTTTTGTTGTTATTGTCATGAGTCTTTTTCTTGCAGATCGTATCATAGCGCCGATTCGAAAATTGCAGGAAGGAACCAAAAGGGTCGCAAAAGGGGACTTTGGCGTAAATCTCAATCTCAAAACCGGTGACGAAATAGAGGACTTGGGGGCGGCATTTAATGAAATGACAAAAGGGCTTAAGGAGTATCAGCAATTAAAGGACGAATTCGTTTTTATCGCAGCTCACGAACTCCGTGCCCCTGTTACCGCCATCAAAGGGTATCTTTCCATGATTGAAGAAGGAGATGCAGGCGAACTGTCGCCGAAGATGAAGGAGTACTTAACGCCAGTATCACAATCAAACAAGCGCCTGGTAAATCTTGTAAACGACCTTCTTGAGGTGGCACGCCAAGAAGCCGGGCGCATGACGATAGATGTTGCTAAAATCGAACCCGCTTCGGCCATAGAAAGCACGATTGAAGAGTTAAAGCCTCTTGCGATGGAAAAGAATATTGCCATTACATACGACAAAAGTTCGGCGCGCGCCGTTCTTGCGGATGAAGCCCGCATGAAGGAGGTCATGGTAAATTTGCTTTCAAATGCCATAAAATACACCGTTGGTTCCGGTACGGTTTTGATTTGGCATGAGACAAGCGGGGAAACACTCATTACGCACATAAAAGATACGGGTATTGGCATGTCGAAAGAATCGCAGGAAAAACTTTTTGAAAAATTCTATCGAGTCCCCGACGAGCGGACAAAGAAAATTACGGGAACCGGCTTGGGGCTGTTCATCATCAAGCAAATAATCGAGAAAATGAACGGCCGGGTTTGGGTAGCCTCGGAAGTGGACAAAGGCTCGACATTTAGTTTTTCGCTTCCTCTTGCAAAATAGAAATAATCGTGCCCGCGTAAATGCGCTATGCGGGTATGGCGTAGCGAAGCACAAAAACCGCCCAAATGGCCACTAGGGATGGTCGCAAAGATAAGGGGACAAGCGTGAGCAGCTATGCCGAAAAACTAAGAAAATAATTTCTAAAAAAAATTGAGTAAAATAAAATGACGGCTTTTGCCGTCTTTTTTTATTGATAAGGCCGGGTTTCTTGTCAGTATTCAAACTGCTCCACAAAAAGCCCGTTTTGGTCCCTCAAGATAATGCGGTCATGCGATTTGTCGAAAAGCTTTTGCGTGAGCCCGAAATAGACTCTCCACGTGTTTCTGTAAAAATTTTTATCCTCACGGTAATTTTTAACGCATCCGTTGTAACTTATATTTTTTGAAATATAGTCAATGCAATTTTGCCCTATTTTTCCTCCGTTTTCAAAATTTATTTGCGGAACCGTGCAAGAGGGGAGCGAGGCTACATAGTCGATGCATGCGCCCGGAAGGCCTGCATCCAGGAATTGCGAACGGATCCGTTCGTATGATTGACGGTCAATGCAGGAACCGGAAAGGCCCGGGGTAAAGCGGCTGAATTGGTTGAAATATCCGGTGCATCCGTTCTCGCGAAATCCAAATCCTATGTTTCCCGTGCCGGTTACAGCGTACACCGTTCCTCCTGGAGGGAGCACAATAGTGCGGGTATCGGCGTCGATATAGGGGATATCATATGCCCGCCCAATAGTCCGCCTATCGTGTTTGATGCTCTCAATTGTCCAACCGGTTATGTCGACGGAAAAGTTTAAGGATGAAAACCACCCGCCGTTCATGAGCGCGACATATTCGTCCTGTGGGCTGTCGGAAGAACGCTCGACATACGAGATGCGGATGATGCCCTCATATGGAGAATGCCCAGGGGTTTTTGCGACAGGCATTGCCGTGGCGGCACTTGAAGGTGAAGGCGAGGGAGGGGGCTGGGCGAAACTTCCAAGAGTTCCGAAAAAGCCTCCGGAAGATTTTTGCTCCGCAACCGGCTGCGGATTTCGAATTTCGGTATTCGAACCGGGTCCCGTGGCGTATGGCCCAGGACCTGAAGGGCCACCCAAAAAAGAAAGATCAGATGGTCCTCCGGAAAACATAATAGCCACTATCACGACACCGATTATAAGAACAAAAAATGCCGCGCTGTCCATGTATTAGTGAAGTAATGCGTTGTTAATATCGTCGTATCCCTTAAGGAACGCAGAAGCTTGCATCGGCGTTTTTCCTTCAGGCTGGAGAAGGGTAATCTCAAGAAAGCCGGGAGATGCTACGACATAGAGATGCTCCGTATCCACTATAACACGGCCGGGCAGTGCGTTGGAAGAAATGCCAGGGAGTTCTTCCGTTATGTGTCCCTGCAAGATTTTAAGGCGGATATCGCGAGAGTCTCCGCGTTTCCAAAGCGTGAATGTTCCCGGCCATGGAGTAAATGCGCGTATCGCGCGCTCTATTTCAGACGCCGAGCGGCTCCAGTCAATTTTTCCATCTTCCCTTTTAAATGCCCTGCAGAATGTCGCATGAGAGTCGTCCTGCGGCTTTGGCAAAATTGTTCCGCTTACCAACTTGGGAATGGTTTCGACAAGCAATTCTCCCGAAACTTCCGAAAGGATCCTTGAAAGCTCGGGATAGGCAATAGTATCCGGAATTTTAACGCTTCTTTGGGCAAGAATCGGACCGTGATCCATTTTTTCGTCCATCAAGATAATCGTTGCACCGGTTTCCACGTCTCCGTTTAAAATAGCATGCTGGATAGGAGAAGCTCCGCGCCATTTCGGAAGAAGCGACGGGTGAACATTTATAGCACCTTTTGTCGGTAAGTTCAGCGTCCATTTCGGTATTATCTTTCCATACGCCGCAACAACAAAAAAATCTGCTGCGGGAATATTGAGATCGCTCCAGTTTTCCTCAATAATCTTTTCCGGCTGATAGACCGGAATGCCTAAGCGGTTTGCCGCCCGGCATGTCGGCGGGGAAGTAAGCACCGCGTTTCGGTCTCTGGGTTCGTCAGGGTTTGTAATGACCCCAAGAACGGAAAATTTTTCCTGCAATTTCTCAAGGATGGAAACCGCAAAATCCGGTGTTCCCCAAAAAACGATTGTTGTAGAATATTTTCTTGCCATTGAAGATACATCCGCCACGATAACCGTCAGGACATGGTCCTTTTTTGGTTACTGCTTGTGTGCGATGAGCTTTTTTGCTTTATCGATAAAGAGAACTCCTGCGAGGTGGTCGATCTCGTGCTGAAGAACTCTCGCAAAAAATCGCGAAGCACCTCGGGTGAATTTTTTTCCAGACTCATTATATGCCTCAACGGTTATTTTTTCCGGACGACTGACAACCCCGAATGTTCCCGGAACGGAAAGGCATCCTTCCGGATATGCTACTTTATTTTTTGATATTTTTTTTATGACAGGATTGATATAAACAAAATGCTTCCATTTTTTCTTTTCTTCCTCTGCCAATGCTTTGTGGGAGGCGGCATCCCTTTCATAATTTTCACCTCCGATATGTTCTGACTCTTCCGAAACTAAAAAAATACGCAACGATTCCCCGACCTGCGGAGCGGCGAGTCCGACGCCGTCAGGGGTCTCCGCAAGCGTTGCTTTCATTTCCGCGAGCAGTTTTTGTATCCGCGGGGTTCTGATATCGGCTGGAGAAAGTTCTCCCGCTATTTTCCTGAGAACTTTATTTGGCTCTTTTACTATGGGAAGGTGTTGTACGACCATGTTGTTTTTTAGTTTTTTGAAGCGAAACGCGCGGAGTACCTTTTGAAGGCCTTTTTTGCCGTGTCAACGCAAGACCCTTCAGGCAGGCAAAAAAATATCTGCCGCGCGCCTCAGCCGGAAGATCTATTTTTTCAAGTATGCGTTTTGCAAGCGAACGCAGGTCGGTTTCATCATAGAGGTATGCGATGCCGAGATATCGGGCGAATTTTTTCGGTTCATCAAGCATCCGCGAAAGATCATCGGCAAGTACGTGCTCTCGAGAATGGAGGTGCGGATCTTTTCTGAATATCCTTTTTTTATCGATCTCCATATCCGAAGTATAGCAAAAATCAGGTTTTTTTCAAGATTTAAGCGAGCAACTGCGATTCTGCCATATAAAGAGTCACAAAAAGCAAAATCCGCCGTTTACAGGCGGATATCTCACTGTTTTCTGAAATATTTCCCAACCGCCCATACTGTAAAAACCAGCGAGGCCCCGAGAATCGGCAGAAGGATCGGAGGAAGAATTTCGAGAACATGGGACTCCGTAATCATGCGTCCTCCAACCCAGCCGAGATAAACCGACCCAAAGATAACAACGGTTGGAAAGCGCGTCATGAGGCTTGAGATACGGGAAGATGCAAATATGACCATGGGCACCGAAACAAGAATCCCCAGGACGATAAGCAGGATATTTCCACCGCTTACCGCATATACGGCTATTACATTATCAAAGCTCATTGCGATGTCAGCGCTGATAATGAACCATGTGGCATGCCAAAGTTTTTCTTTTGGCGTTTTGTGCCCCCTCTCTGTTTTGCCATGCGACGGCAGAAGCTTTATTGCGGCCCAGATAACCCAGAGTCCTCCGATAATATGAAGAATAATGCTTAAGACGGGCCAGCGAAGAACAAAAAATAACGCTCCAAGAAAGAAAAGCCGGGCAATGACCGCCCCGATAGTTCCGAGCCAGCGGGCCTGTCTTTGGGTTTTCGAACTAAGGTCCCGGACCGCAGATGCTATGAGAAGAGCGTTGTCGGCGGCAAGAATAAGGTCGATAAAAATAACGGAGAATACACCCCACACAAGTGCAGTGTTCAAAAAATTCTCCTGAAAAAAGAACTATAAAAACAGCATACACAGTTTTCGTTTTTTTGCAAATATAAAAGCCTCGCTCGGAGGCTTATGCTATTTGCAAAAGATCGCTTTGAGAGGGAGAATAATATAGCGGGGGCGCTCAATGATGCGCCGGACGCAAAACCCTTCTACATCTTTGCCAAACGGCACATAAATGATGACACGGTATCCGCGCGAAAGCAGTTTTTTCGCAAGCGGCATATTGACGCCAAGAAGCAGTGCGAATTCAAACTGATCTCGCCGGATCTTTCCCGCTTGCTCAAGGGCGATGACCCGCCGGATAATTTCTTCGTCGTGCGTTGCAACCTGAGCGTAGTGCTTGGTTTCAACGACTTTTCGTACCCAGAATTCAAAGCGGTCGCGTATGTCATTGATATCGGAATATGCAAGCTCTTTTGGTTCCGTGTAAGCACCCTTGCAGATGCGAAAGCCCGTAGTAACGCCCGGAAACGCAGATTTTGTCCGATAAAGTTCCAAGACAATACTGCCGATATTTTTCGTATAGGCCTGAATGACCGAACCTGTTTTTGGGCAAACCATGCGGGCAAAAAATGCAACCTCTGTGGTTTTTTTGTGGTAGATAAGCTCTTCACCATCTAGCCAGAACGGAATGCCATAGTCACGGGCTTTGCTAACGAGTTTGGCAAGCCCCTCCCGAGTCTTTCCGGAATGAAGGTTAGGGTTTAGCATGCCTAAAGCGCTTGCTTTCGTAGAGATCCCTGCTTTTAGCCCATGCTCATTAATAGCCTCAATTAGCTCATTATATGAACTGCGCGCGCGATCTCGCTCTTCTGGAGATTCGCATCGGTCACCAATATGGTTGAAATAACAAAAAAATCCTTCTTTATTTAGTTCACGGCCGCTCCGAATCGCATCCTGAATGGTTTTTCCCGCAATAAAATGTTTTTCCGCAACGTGTTTCATAATTGCGGTATGCCAGGGAACTTTCGGCCAGATCCAGCAAAAAAAGAATTTCAGGATAGCTCGCACCATATCCGTATTCCGTTTGCAAAGGGCCGTCCCAATACTGTTACTATAGGCAATTTATATTAAAAAGTCAAGTTTTACGTGCTTTCTACGACCAGGCAAGCCTCACGGGGAAGCAAAATGCGCCGTATTCTCCAATTTTGAAAAATCTGCTATAATAGAATAACGTTTAGTCTCGAAAACAAATGGTAAAAACTCAAAACAACAAACGCGTTTATCTCATCGGCATCGGAGGCATAGGCATGAGCAGTCTTGCGCGCTATTATCTGTCGGAAGGTTTTATGGTGTCCGGTTCGGACATCGTTTCCTCGCCCATAACGGAAGAGCTTGAAGGCCTGGGCGTAAAAATATTTTGCGGACCGCATAAAGCCTCGCATATTCCACGCGGTAGCGGTTTTATCGTGCATACCGCTGCTCTTCGCAAGGACAATCTCGAGCTGAAAGAGGGAAGAAAACGGAAGTATGTTATTCGCACATACGCGGAAGCGCTTGGCGAGCTTACAAAGAACTACTTCACTATAGCCGTCGCTGGAGCCCACGGAAAAAGCACAACCACTGCGATGGTGGCAAAAGTTCTTATTGAGGGGGGGCTTGATCCGACCGTTATTATCGGGACCCGGCTTAAGGATAGTTCAGGAGCGGACGGAAAGAAGGATACGAATTTTAGAAAGGGGAACTCGAAATACCTCATTGTTGAAGCTGATGAATATGCCGGCTCATTTCTGAATTATCATCCCGACATTGCGGTTCTTACCAATATTGACGAAGAGCATCTTGATTTTTACAAAACAAAAGCGCGGATCGTCTCCGCATTCAAAAAATTTTTAACAGGTTCAAAACCCGGAGCGGTCTTTGTTTTAAATAATGATAATCAGGACGTTCTCAAACTCGGGCTTTTGCTTTCAAAACTTAAACGGTTCTCTGGGCGCTTCCGCTGGTATTCTCTCAGAAATTCTGCCGTTGAAGATATCAAGTACAGGCTCCAGGTTCCAGGTATTCATAATGTTTCAAACGCACTGGCTGCATACTGCGTCGGGCAGACGCTGAAAATTCCAAACGAAAAAATACTCAAAGCACTTTCTGAATATGGGGGCGTTTGGCGAAGGTTTGAATATAAAGGAACTTTGAATGGCGCAAAGATTTTCGACGACTATGCCCATCACCCCACCGAGATCAAAGCAACGCTTGAGGCCGCGCGCGAACGGTATCCGAAGCATAGGATCTGGTGCGTTTTCCAGCCCCATCAGCAAGACCGCCTTTCGCGCCTCTTCGAACGGTTCGTACCCGCGTTTGACTGCGCTAATGAATTAGTATTGCTTGATCCGTACGAAGTTCCCGGCCGGGAAAAACCGCGTTCCCGTAGAGTGAATGCATCATCGTTTCGGCTTGCGGCTGCTGTGGATGCCAGACTCAAAAACAATGTTTACTACATATCCTATTCTTCCCAAATACCTGAATTTCTTGCGCGTTACGTCGGAATGCACGATATCGTTATTATGATGGGAGCAGGGGATATCTGGAAACTTACAGGGAAGCTGGTATAATGATATAATTAACATACCGAAACTAAAATTTTTGTGCAAAAAACAATTATCAAAAAAATAGGCATTATTCTCGCCGCATGCGCCATTATAGCCGTTTCATTTATGAGCGGCGTTTTTTTGGGCGAGCAAAGAACGCCGTCTCCCGATTACGTCATCAACGTTTCCGGAAAAAACCCGTCGGTTCCCTTACAGCATGCGGCCGATTTCTCCATTTTTTGGGATGTGTGGTCACGCCTTGAGGATAAATTCGTCGATAAGCAGAAAATAGACCCCGAAAAACTTGTTTTTGGGGCGGTAGACGGCATGGTCAAATCGCTCGGAGACCCATATACGGTTTTTTTTCCGCCCGAGGAGGCAAAACGATTCAATGACGATATACATGGCGAGTTCGGCGGCATAGGCGCCGAAATTGGAATGAGAAAGGGCATTCTTACCGTCATATCGCCCTTAAAAGATTCTCCTTCGGAACACGCAGGAATTCTTGCTGGAGATAAAATTCTCAAGATCAACAGCACCTCAACACTTGATTTAACGCTTGACGAAGCGGTTTCATACATCCGCGGAGAAAAAGGAACGCCGGTTCTTTTAACGATAGTTCACGAAAAAGCCGAAACAGCTAAGGAAATAAAGGTCATCCGGGGCACCATTCAGATACCTGTCACGGACACAAAAAAACTTGAAGCCGGCATTTTTTACATCCATCTTTATAATTTTAACGAAAATTCGCCAAGGGAATTCAGAAAAGCGCTTATTGAATTTCAGAATTCCGGCTCCACAAAACTTATTCTGGATGTCAGAAATAACCCCGGTGGATATTTGCAGGCAGCGGTTGACATGGCGTCGTGGTTTCTGCCGGAAGGCGATGTTGTGGCGCGGGAGCACTTTTCAAGCGGGGAGGAGCTTTTATACCGCTCTGTGGGATATCGCGTTCTTGAGCGGACACCCGTTGTCGTACTTATAAACCAAGGTTCTGCTTCCGCATCCGAGATTCTCGCGGGAGCTCTCCGGGATAAGCGGGATATCAAGCTTATCGGCCAAAAATCCTTCGGCAAAGGCTCGGTTCAGGAGCTTGAACAGCTTTTGGGCAACGCATCGCTGAAAGTTACTATCGCCAAGTGGATGACTCCAAACGGACATTCTATAAACGAGCTTGGTCTTGAGCCCGATATTGCGGTTGAAATAAAGCAGGAAGATGTGGACAATACGCGCGATCCCCAGCTGGATAAAGCGGTTGAAGTCCTAAAAAGCGTAAAATAATATGGAGCGCATGTTCTTTCGCGTCATCGGCCTGGTGCAGGGAGTCTTTTTCAGGGAGAGTGCACGGACGGTTGCTAAAAGCCTCGGTATCACGGGATTTGTAAGAAACGACGCAGATGGCTCTGTTGTCATCACTGCCGAAGGAAACGGCGAAGCATTGCAGAAACTCGAGGAATGGTGTAAAAAGGGTACAGAATGGTCGCGCGTTGATCGCGTTGAATCGCGCAAAGATACTGCAACAGGAGAATTCACCGGGTTTGAAATCCGATAATTTTCTTTAACTATTCGTTAGACGTATGAAAGTCATATTAAAAGAAAAGGTTGCTTCACTTGGAAAAAAAGGCGATGTGAAAGAAGTCGCGGAGGGATTCGCCCGCAATTTTCTTTTTCCTAAGGATCTTGCATTTCCGGCAACGGACGGGGTGGTGAAGATGATCGGGAACGCCACTGCACGGGAAGAAGCGAGCAAAAAAAAGAAAATGGAGGAAGTTCAGGCTCTTGCGACACGCCTCATCGGGCACCAAGTAACGATCAGACTGAAGATTGGAGAGGAAGGGCAAGCGTTCGGTTCAGCTTCGTCAAAGGATATTGCCGATGCTCTGAAGCGGGAAAAGTTCCATATTGAGAAGGAGTGGATAGCGCTCGAAGAACCGATAAAAAAGACAGGCGGATGGAATGTTACGCTCAAGCTCCCGTTCGGCATTGAAACTTCGGTGAAAGTCCTTGTTGAAAAAGAAGAATCTAAAGGGAAAAAGTCAAAATCTTAGCACAATGACAAAATACATATTCGTCTGCGGCGGCGTCATGTCGGGGATAGGAAAGGGCGTTTCAACTTCTTCGATCGGTCGTATTTTAAAAAGCCGGGGATTCCGCGTAACAGCGGTCAAAATTGACCCCTATATCAACGTGGACGCCGGAACGATGAACCCCATTGAGCATGGGGAAGTTTTTGTAACGGAAGACGGCGTTGAGTGCGACCAGGACGTCGGGAACTATGAACGTTTTTTGGATGAGAATCTTCCGCGCGACAACTATATGACGACCGGGCTTATCTACCAGACGGTTATTCAGCGGGAGCGGAATCTTGAATACGGCGGGCGATGCGTCGAAACCATTCCCCATATTCCTGAAGAGGTTATCCGGAGGCTTGAACGGGCGGGAAAAAAGGCGAAAGCCGAGCTCGTTCTTATCGAGATTGGCGGAACTGTGGGGGAGTATCAAAATGCTCTTTTTCTTGAAGCAGGTCGCATCATGCGCCTTACACACCCGAAGGATGTCCTGTTCGTTCTCGTGTCATATTTACCGGTTCCAAAAATGATCGGCGAGATGAAAACAAAGCCGACTCAATACGCGGTGCGCTCCATGAATTATGCCGGAATTCAGCCTGACATTATTATTGCGCGCTCTGTTATGCCGCTGGATGAACCGCGAAAAAGAAAAATTTCTATTTTTTGCAACGTTTCACCCGAAGATGTTATTTCAGCCCCCGATATAACGACAATTTATGAGGTTCCGGTAAATTTTGAAAAGGAAAGGCTTGGTGACCGGCTGCTCTCGAAATTCGAGCTGAGGTCCCGTAAGAAAAATAATAAGGACTGGGAACGGCTTGTCAGAAAAATACGCCGCGCAAATCGAGTCGTCACCATCGGGATAATCGGAAAATATTTCGGTACCGGGAGCTTTACCCTTGCCGATTCCTACATTTCAGTTATTGAAGCTCTGAAGCATGCAATCTGGGCGGGAGGAGGAAAGCCGGAGCTTGTGTGGCTGAATGCGGAAAAATACGAAAAAGACCCGAAGTCACTAAAAGAGCTCAAAGAATTTGATGGGATTGTCGTTCCCGGCGGGTTTGGAGCGCGCGGGGTTGAAGGTAAGATAAAAGCAATTGAGTATGTGCGCAAGAATAAAGTACCCTTTTTAGGCCTTTGCTACGGCCTTCAGCTTGCGGTTGTTGAATTTGCCCGCCACATTGCCCGTATGCCCGGAGCAAATACAACAGAAGTCGCGCCAAAGACAAAATACCCCGTCGTAGATACGCTTCCTGAACAGCTCATTAACATCAGCGAAAAGCATCTGGGCGGTTCGATGCGGCTCGGGGCGTATACGTGTGAAGTAAAAAAAGGGACGCACGCATACCGCGCGTATAAGACAAAACTTGTTTCCGAGCGCCATCGCCACCGCTATGAGGTCAATAACGATTTTCGAGAAACTCTTGAAGCAAGAGGGCTTATCGTATCAGGCGTGAACCCGGAGCGAAATCTCGTCGAAATTGTTGAACTCAAAAACCATCCGTTTTTTGTCGGTACCCAGTTTCATCCCGAATTCAAATCGCGTCCTCTGAATCCGCATCCGCTTTTCCGCGAATTTATCCGTGCAGCCGCAAAGAAGAGAAAATAAATTTTGTGAGCTAAGAATGTTTTGACGTTTATGTCGGCTATGCTTTGCGTGAGTGGGAAGGGGGAATTGAGGACAAGTAATAAAAAATCGCCGGAAGGCGGTTTTCATTTTGAGAGAATTGGAGAGGCCATAAGGACCTCGTGCTCTTCCTCGAGTCTGTCAACATACGAACAGAGAGGTAACGGCGCAGATGAGCGTGGTATGCTAACAACCATTGCCACAATTGCTGGGTCGTGAGTGTCGTGCTTGATCTCAGATAAGGTAAAGGTTCTCGCGCGAATAAAATGCTTCGCTGTTTCCTCGAAAATGCCTTTTTTGAAGACAACAATCATGTGCGTCGTTGAGTGGTGCTCCTTTTTACCGCATGCTGAGCATGTTCGATCAAATGTCCGCCTAGATAGCGGACGGGAGTGTCCGGTTTCGTCATTGGCATCAAGAAAGCGGAAGCGTCCGCCGCATACTTTCCCCATAACATCGGGTTCTGTGTGCTCGAGATTCGCTGGAAATTTCTTTCGGCATTTTGCGCACCTGCGGTATCCAGGAACTCCTTTCTCCTCATCCTGGAGGATATCTCCGCCGCAGAATTCGTGGGTAAACACGGGATGTCCTTTTGGGTCACGCGTGAAAGGCTCCGGAAGAAGCGTTGGGGATGTCTCTCCGGGTGTTTCAAGAGCGGTCATGGCTTTCTCCGTTCGGGGGGCATGTTTGGGGGTAGGCGGTTTTTTCGGTTTTTCAACGAGCGGGGTTAGCGTTTTTCTACAACGCTTACCAGTTTTGCATAGCGCTTTGTTCCGTCAAAGCGCGTTTTGCGCACATTTTGAAACTTTACAAATCCGGTTCTTACCGCATATAATGTATAATCGCTTCCGGTACGGACATTCTTTCCGGGGAGTATCTTTGTTCCGCGCTGGCGTACCAAAATTTCACCCGGCTTTACGGCCTCACCGCTGTATCTCTTAACTCCGAGATATTTAGGCTGTGAATCTCTTCCCAGTTTAGTTGTTCCGCCTGCTTTTGTATGCGCCATAGAAGTATATAAGAGCCGACTGCTTCGGTATTATGTCTTCCCGCGGGGGAGGACCGGCCAAAAACCCGAAAAACATCCACTCATTACGATTTTCTTAGTTTTATATATGCTATACCTATTTTATGAAAAAATCAAGGGGTACCTCAAAGAGTCCGGGAAAGATCTTCTTTTGGGATTGATAGTCTTTCTCGTGGCCCTCGCAAGTTTCGGACTTGGCCGCCTTTCGGCAGTATGGCCGAAGTCGCATGCGATAACGATTCGTCAAAGTGAACACACAGCGAACCTTTCTCTGGGTGCGCGGGTAGGTGGCAAAGAGTCCGGATTAGCGAGTACTACGCGCCAAAAAGACCTGCACGGAATGTATGTTGCGTCAAAAAATGGAACCGCATACCATTTTCCGTGGTGTCCAGGAGCTCAAAAAATGAAAGAGGGAAATAAAATATGGTTCCAAACTAAAGAAGAAGCCGAAGCGAAGGGATATAAGCCTGCCGGCAACTGCGCCGGCCTTTAGGGGCAGAAATTTTAGGGTGTATTATTGTGCCGGAGAAACTTCTTCCGGACTTTTTATTTTCTTCAAAGAAACCTTCAAAGCAATGAACTCTCTTGTCTCGATGCCGTAAAGAATAAGTTTTTGCCGTGTTTCTTCCGGCAGTTCCTTCATCAAAGACCTGAGCTTTTTTTCATCGGCATCCAATATGTCTTTCCATTTACCGATTGGCTCAAGTATTTCCCGTATTTTGTCGAAACGATAGGAGTGGCGCGTCTGAACAGAGCGAGAGATATATCCCTCGTCCCCAAACACGCGCGTAACGCCTTCACGTTCCATATATTCTTTTATTTTCGCTTGAAGTTCGTCCATGCGTTTTCCATTCTTTTGGTCCTCCTTTTTTAAAGCAAGGTATTCTTTTGTAATGTCATCGATTGGAAGGGGAGCGGAGTCCGTAGGATTCGTTGCTCGTTTCCGGTATAGATGTTTCCATGCCGGGCATAGCGGTTTATATGGACAATAATCGCAAAGAGCCGATGGCATCGGCTCGAACTGCTTATTCCCAGCGGTGCGCGTCGATATTTCAGAGATAGTTTCAAGTGCGTTCCGGAGAACACGTTGCCCCGAGTCCGGGGTTCGCAGGGACGAGAGCTTTTCCTGGTGCTTTAGGAAGTAAAGCGAAACTTTCAGATTCTCTGAACTCATGTGCGGCCATTTTTTTTGAACACCAAGGGCATAGAGCGATAATTGAAGGTCGGAGTCAACCGCCTCCTGGGAGGGGAGGCGCTTTGCTGTTTTGTAATCTATAATCTCATACGTTCCGTCGGAAAGCTTGTCGATGCGGTCAATCTTCCCTGCAAGAATATGTGTTGCGCTGTTCTTTTCATCCTCAAGAATTACTTCAAAGCGTGTTTCAAGGCCAAGAACGGAAAAATTCCAAGGCGGATTTTTTTTATAAAAACTTTTTAGAATACGGACCCCTTCGTCGAAATAGGCTTTGCGTATCGCTTCGGTTTCGAATACATCATTCGGAGACGCGGGAAAATTTATTCGGAAATGACCGCAAGTCTCCTCTACTGTCGGGAAAAGGGGAGTCTGCTTGAACATAAAGTTCAGGGCGCTATGCACATAGGTTCCAAAAACAGCTTCCTTTGATTTTTTTGCAGGTATCCTGTCTATCTCCTGGAACTTATATTTTTGAGGGCACTGCGTGTATGTCTGCAATGCGGAATAAGATGTTCTCATGGCGGTTTGCAATATTTCTGAAGAAAGGCTAGTATAAAGCGCATTTAAAAAATTGGTGCGGGGCATGAGCAGATGAAGATACGGATCAAGTCCCTGAACGGCTTTCCTGGAGAGACATACTCCGGAACTCCGCTTGAGATAGTAATGCGAATGCAAAAGGCGTGCCAGAAGCCGCACGCAAGCCCGAACAGTTTCATGGCGGCTTTCAGGAAAGCGGCAGAACAAGCCGGACACAGCTTTCGGATAACTCGCGGCGCTGATCTCAAAAAACGCTGTCGCTATTTCGCTTCAAGCATTCTTTTATCCGGCCTTGGAACGCTTATTGTGTCGCCTCGGAATAGAGAATACATCTAAATTAAATCCTTGTGGTATAAACACTGCGGGGGAAGGCCTTTTTAGGCCTATTTCTTTTGTTCTATACAGTCGCACAATATACCTTTTACGACGCATAGTGCAGGGTGTTTCCTCAACTCCGCAATGTCCCGAAATCGCGACGAAACTGGTCTATCCATTTTTTCACTGCTTCGTTGATACGGTGTAAAATATCGGAAATATTCGCGTACACGCTCTTTCGTAACGCATCCCCGGCGAGGATTGTCTTCTGCTTAAAAAAATCGGAAATTGGACCGGAAATAAGGTTAAGATGCAAGCCGGGCAGTTCGATTGATAAGGCGTTTCGGATGTTCTTAAACAAGGTGTTTGGGTCAAGGCTGGTGCTTGAGGTAGCTTGAGGTGTTGCTGTAGCGCTTCCGGCAGTACTTGAGGCGGCCATTGTTAACCCGGAAGAGGTTGAAGTGTTCGTTTGGTTGTTTACGCCCGTAAAACGCGCCTCCGCCGTTAGGGACGAAAAAATGAGGACTAGAAGTGCTGGAAATATGATTATTGCCTTTTCAGTCATATGTTGCTGTTTTTTTACAGATAATCAAGCGGATTTACAGAACCGCCATACGGCATGGGGCCGCAAACACGACTCTGCTTGAATTCAAGAGTTCTCGAATCATAAACCGTAAAATGCAGATGGGATCCGGTTGCAAGACCGGATATCCCCATGTATCCGATAAGTTGGCCTTGTTTGACTATACCTCCTTCCGAGACTTTGGTCAGCGAAAGATGCCCGTAAAGAGTTGTAAGGTTATTTCCGTGGTCGATTAAAATAAACTTTCCATACGCGCCGTGCGGGCAGTACTTATCGTTATCGCCGGTGTGCACAACACGCCCGTCATACGGTGCCAGGATCGGCGTTCCGTACGCGTTCGCAATATCGATGCCATTGTGGAAACTATAAAAGTCAGAGCGTATAGCAAACGCCGTGCGGCCGTATCCTTGCGATAGCCTCCCCTCTGCGGGCCACAAAAAAAATCCCTTGCGTGCCGAAGGAAGGGACGCCGGGTCGACCAAAACCCGCAATTTTTCCTCAAGCGCCTCAAGTTCTTTTTGAAACTGGTCCTGTTGTGCCTGGTTCAGTTTGAGGAGGTTTTGATAGGAAAGTTCCTTATTCTTTGTCTGGGAAAGAAGCTGATTTCGCGCGGTGCGCTGGGACTGCTGAAGAGATTTTTGGTCTGCCAGAGTATCGGAAAGCTGATGTAACTCCGCCTTTTTCGACTCTGCGGCATCTTTCTGATTTCCAAGGTCGGTTCTGATCTGTTTTAGCTGAGAAAGGTAGCTATCAAAGCGCTTTTGCACGAGAACGAAATCGTTTATCGAGCCAAGGAACTTCGAAAATGAGTCATTTTTTATCAGTACGGCAAGCATTGTTTCATGGTCTTTTTTCGAAAGCTGGCGCAATACTTCCGCCATACCTTCTTTTTGTCTTGCAATTTTCGCCTCCTTATCGGCTATCCCCTGTTCTAAAGCCTCTATTTCAAGGTTTGCTTTTTCGATTTTGACGTTCGTTATCCTTATTTTTGAATCAAATCCCTTGATGTTCGCATCTATTTGTCCAATCTGGTTTTTGAGGGTCTTTGCTGTTTTTTGGCTTGCCGTGATTGTCGAGCGGTAGGCTGCTTCGTCGGCTTCAAGTTTTTTAATGTTGGCGTTCTTCTGGTCTATTTGCTTTTGAAGCTCTTCAACCGTAAGAGCACGCCCACTGCCGGGTTGGCTAAAAATACATACCGCAAGAAATACCGCGGCAAAACGGATGATTATACGATATACGCCGGGGTTCATGCATCCAGTATAACGATTTTTAAACCTTTTGCATATATATTTCTCTTGCCCTGTTCACGCGCCGGAGTGCCTGTTCCCGGCCGAGAATCTCAAGTATTTCGAATGGTCCAGGGGAGAATTTTTCCCCCGAAAGGGCGACTCGGAGCGGCCAGAGGATCCGTCCCTTATCTCCCGTCCCGATTTCTAAAAGAAACCGCTCTTCCAGTTTTTCTTTTGATTGTGGGAGTGTCACATCAGACAAAATGTGAATGAGAGTATCAAATGTTCCGGCCATTTCCTCTTCAGACATCGTTTTCCATTTTAAAAGCTCGCGGTCGTATTCTGGTTCCTTAAAAAAATAATCAGTCCTCTCCCCTATTTCAGAAAGTTTCTTCAGGCGAGGCTGTTCAAGTGCCATTATTTTCTTAAGACATTCTGGATTCCGCACATGTTCTCCCGGGTTGGCGGTGCCCGCGTGTTCAAGAAACGGTATGCAAAGGCTCGCGAGCTCGTCAATGGATTTCTTTCGAATGTACTCTCCGTTCATCCAGTCAAGTTTTTTTGTGTCAAAAATAGCTCCGCCTTTCTGGACTTTTTCAAGTGAAAAAAGCTTTATCAGCTCCGACTTTGGGAAAATTTCCTGTTCTCCCCCTGGATTCCACCCAAGAAGGGCTGTGAAGTTAAACAAAGCTTCCGGCAAATAGCCTTGTCCCTGATATTCATCAACCGACGTCGCTCCATGGCGTTTTGAGAGCTTTGAGCGGTCTGGGCCGAGGATCAGCGGCAGATGAGCGTATTCAGGGCGTGAAAAGCCAAGCGCCTCGATAAGAAGTATTTGCTTCGGAGTGTTTGGAATGTGGTCTTCACCCCGGATAACGTGCGTTATCTTCATTTCATGGTCATCAACAACGACGGCGAAGTTGTAAAGCGGTTCATGAAGACTTTTCGCAATAATAAAGTCCATCAGGTGTCCTTGAGGATATTCCAATTTATCCCTAACAATGTCGTTAAACTGTATCAGTGCGCCCTGGTAGATTGCTCTATCTACCGCCACTCCTAACTCCGCAGGGTGTTTAATGGTCTCCTGCTTTCGAGCGTAATATTCCAAAAATTCACTATTTTTATACCGTATAACGAACGGTCTTGAGCCTGCGAGCGTGTACGCGTGATCTCGGTCGGGGCAACTATGCAGATCGGCGGCATGCCTCGGTGAGCTCTCCTTCCTTTCCTCTTTATTTTTTTCGCAAAAACAGGCAAAAACTTTCCCCTCGTTCAATAATTGTACAAGATATTTTTTATATATTTCTCTGCGTCCGGTTTGTCGGTACGGTCCATGGTTGCCAAGATACCTGGTTCCTTGAAGCTCCGGCCCTTCGTCCCAATCGATCCCGAGCCAGTGCAAACCATCCAAAATATTTTTCTCAAACTCTTTTGTCGAGCGTCCTGTGTCCGTGTCCTCAATACGGACTACAAACGTTCCATCGTTGTGTTTTGCAAATAAATAATTAAACAAGGCGGCACGAGCGGTACCGACGTGAAGATTGCCGGTTGGGCTTGGGGCAATCCTGACCCTGACTGGTTTTGCTGATGATTTCATAACTAGTGAAGTCCGAGTTTCAAAATCTCGCGCGCGATTAGTTCGGAGGCGTCCATCCGTGCAAAATTGCGCGCGGCCTCGTTCATTTTTTTACGAAGCTCGGCGTCTCCGAAGATGCGTTCAACCTCCGAATACAGAAGGTGGGGAGAAAGATTTGCCTCTTCAATAACAACGCATGCGCCGGCTCGGCCGTATTCGTAGGCATTTTCGCGCTGGTGGTCTTGCGCGGAGTTTTTCAGCGGAATGATGATAGAAGGTTTGGCGAGAGCCGCGACCTCAAAAATAGCAGAAGCTCCTCCGCGTGCAATAACGAGGTCAGAGGCGGCATACGCCTCACGGAGTTTTGTTTCGTCAAGAAATCCGAATAAGTGATATTTCAGCTTCTCGGAGTGTTCGAGGAGTGTTGTTGTTTCAAACTTCACCGCTTCAAGATTTGCTTTGCCGACCTGATGGATAACCTCATACTTCTTCAATAGATCGGGCAGAATGCCGGTTATGGTTTGGTTTATCTTTTCCGCTCCTTGCGAGCCTCCTGTTACAAAAATGACTGGGTCGCCAGACAATATTGAAAGCGCTTCTTTTGAGGCATCCGCTCTTCCTCCAAGAATGCGGGTACGCACCGGATTTCCAAGTAACGCGGTTCGATCCGCCGGAAAATACTTTGCAGCGCTCTGGAACGCGATGGCTATTCTCCGGGCGAATTTGCCTGCCCACGTATTGACGCGTCCGGGAACCGAATCGGATTCGTGAATGACGACGGGTATCCTGTAGATACGCGCGATTAAAAGAACCGGAAAACTGCCGTATCCTCCTTTGGAGAATATGATGTCCGGGACCAGAATAAACAAATGCCAAGCCGACTGGATAATGCCGATTCCGGTCTTAAAAATATCAATAAAGTTCATAATGGAAAAGTAGCGCCGCATTTTTCCTGCGAGTATCGGGTAATACAAAATATCTTCTTTTTTAAGGTCTTCATCCCCTACCGTAAGCGGGCCCATGTAAAAAAACTGTACATCAAGAATGCGTTCTTCCTCGGCAACCCGCTTAAGTTCGCGGGCAACAGCGATAAGGGGAAACATGTGGCCTCCCGTTCCGCCTCCCGTAAAAAGTACCCTCATAACAAAAAGCAGATTATCGGATAATACTTAGATTATGACATGTGTTTTGAAATATTCAAAAGGATCCCGATCCCGGCAAGATTTGTAATAAGGGATGTTCCGCCATAACTAATGAAGGGCAACGGAACGCCGGTAAGCGGGAGAATGCCGGATATTGCCCCGATATTCACAACTGCCTGGACTAATATCCCGATGGTAAAGCCAAACGCGAGCAATGTACCAAAAAAGTCAGGAGCATGTTCTGCAATATAGATACCGCGCCGCAAAAAGAGCAAAAAAAGACCCAAAAGAACAGCTGCTCCTACGAAGCCCATTTCTTCACCGAAGATAGCGAATACCGAGTCACCGATCGGCTCCGGGAGGTAGTTATATTTTTGTATTCCCTTTCCGAAACCCTTGCCCCAAAAACCGCCCGATCCAATGGCGATGAGGGATTGTTTCATTTGGTACCCCGAGCCGCTCGGGTCAAGATTCGGGTCAAGAAATATTTTAAAGCGTTCAAGACGATACGGTGCCGCCAGAACAAGAAAACAGAGTACGATAAGCCCGATGCCGACGAGCGCCAAGACCTGGGTCATTTTCCCCCCTCCCAAAAAATATAAAAGAATGCTTGTGCCGAGAATAATGCCAAGCGTGCCTATGTCGGGCTGCTGAATAAGAAAAACAGAGAGAACACCCATCATTACAATGAACGGAACAAGAGCTCCTCTTACGGTCTTTGGGTGGCTTCTGCGCGAGTCAAGCCAGGTTGAGAGGTATACGATAAACGCGAATTTTAATATTTCGGCGGGCTGGATGGTTATGAAGAAAAGGTTTATCCAGCGCCGCGCGCCTCCGTGCTCAATACCGATCTTTGGCAGAAAAACAAGAAACGATAAAAAGAGTGCCGCAAGAAGAAGCGGAAGCGCCACCTTTCTCCAGAACCGGTACGATATTGCCTGGAACAAAAAAACTGTGAGAGAACCGAAAACGAGTGCATAGGTAATCTGCCGAAGCGTAAATAGATATGGTGTTCCATAAGCTCTTTGGGATATTACAACCGAAGCGGAAGACAAGACAAACACGCCAAGCAATACAAGAGTGGCAGCAATGAAAAGCAGCGGCTGATCAACTCGAGACATACGCAAAAGTTAAAAATGAAATACTCAAAATTATTTGCTGTTTGAAACTTTAAAAATAAATCTTATTTATTTTACTTAGCCCGTGCGTACAGGGTGCGAACACTGTTTACAAACTGTTTTCCTCTGTCAAATTCGTTTTGAAAAAGGCCGAAGCTCGCTGCTCCAGGTGAAAGGAGAACCCTATCCCCTTTTGTTGCAGAGTGGCAAGCAATTCGAACAGCCTCTCCTATGGTTCTCGCGTCGAATACGCTGATTTTTTTACGGGTCATCACTATTTTTCGCAACTCCATTTTCATTGCGTCAGTCGCATTTCCCGGCAGAAATATCAAAACGCGAACCGTAGAAACTATTTCGCGCGAAAGAGTCTTGAAATCAAGTTTTTTATCCGTTCCTCCGGCAATAAGGATGATAGACGCGGGCGGCTTCGGCTGGAGTGTCTTGAGTGCTGCAATTGCGGCGTCCGGCATCGTTGCTGTCGTATCGTTATAATACGCCACCCCCCTGACTATGGCGACGCGTTCCTGTCGTCCGGGAAGCCCGCGGTAGGAGTTCAGCCCAATTTTGATAACCCGATCCGGAATCCCCGCACGGCGGCATGCAAGTACTGTCGCCCAGATATTTTCAAGATTGTGTTCACCCTCCAAAGCGGAGTTCCTTACTTTTGGAATATTTCTTTTTTTTGAATCCGGAAAAAACAGTATGCGCGATTTAATTTTTTTTAAGAATGGCCTAAGGGGATCTGCTTTCTTATTAATGATGCAATAATCATCTTCTTTTTGAAATGCGCAGACGAGCGATTTTGCTTTTGCGTATGCAGTAAAGTTACTATATCGGTTAAGATGCTCCTTGAGAACATTCGTAATAACAGCAATGTGGGGGCTTTTTTTTGAATTTTGAAGTCCTTCAAGCTGCCAGCTTGAAAGCTCGAGTACGACACGTGTTTCCGGCGTTATCAAGTCGAGCGTGTCAAGGCAGGACGCGCCGATATTGCCGGCAAGAACAACTTTTTTTCCCGCTTTTTTAAGAATATGCGCGATGAGAGAAGCGGTTGTTGATTTCCCCTTGCTTCCCGTAACGCCGATGATGGGAGCCTGACACTCCGCAAAAAAAATTTCCATATCGGTCGCTATCGGAATATCGCGTTTTCGCGCAATAGCAAGATACGGAGAGCTGTCCGGCACTCCAGGCCCCTTTATGATGAGGTCCGCCTTTCTAAAGTCTGCTTTCGTGTGCCCCCCTAAGACAAAACGAAGAGAATGTTTCGGAATTCCCAATTTTTTTGCATATGTGTTGATAGCCCGAAGAGTGGGTTTGAGGAGAGATGCCGGCTTGAGGTCTGTTGCGGTAACCTCTGCTCCACGGCGCAAAAAAAAGCGTACGACGCCTGCTCCGCCCTCATTCAGACCAATGCCCATGATGAGCACCGCCTTCTTCTTGAATCGCAAAAAAGACCGCATGTTCCAGAAAACAAAAGAGAACCCGGCGGATCTCTTGTGCTCATATAATTATTTTTTCAGGACCCTCCCGGCCCGGGATGAAGTTATCTCACCGTTTGATACAGCAATTTTGCCGTTGACGACAACCCAGTCAATTCCGGTTGAATATGAATAGGGGCTCCGGAAGGTTGATGTGTCGGCAAGCTTCATCGGGTCGAATACGACCACATCGGCAAAAAATTTCTTTTTGAGAAACCCGCGGTTCTTGATTCCAAGCGTTGTTGCCGGCAATGAAGATATTTTTGTTATGGCTTGTTCCCACGTAAGTCTCCCCTCTTGCCGCACAAAGTGATGCAAAAAGTGGACAAAAGTCCCGAAAGAGCGCGGGTGGACAAGGTTGCCGGTTTTCCGGTTCTCAAGAGAATACCCCGCTCCATCGGTTGCTATCATTGAGTTTGGCGAAAGTATAAGCCGGAGAAGGTTTTTTGCGGAGATATTTTTATTGAATATCGAAATTCTTCCTTCGTTGATAAGGAGGAGTTCAACTAAGGCCTCCTCCGGTCGCAAGTTCGTCGAAATTGCTATCTGGAGGATTGTTTTACCTGCAAACGCGGGATTTTTTGCCGACGCTACAATAATGCGATCATAGTGAAGCGTATAGCGCTTGAGATCGGAAATCACTTTCTCCCGTGTCTCGATACTTTTTATTCGCTCGAATATTTTCGCAAATCCGCCTTCTCGCGACCATCGTGGGAGAAGCTGGTAGAGGTGGGAACCCGTTCGAAGGTATGGGAATATGTCAAAGCGTATCGTGACACCATCCTCCTCGGCATTCTTCAGCATCTCAAGGGTTTTTCCGATATAACTCCACTCACTTCTCCCAATTGCCTTCAGGTGAGAAATACAAACAGGGACTTCGGTTTCGCGTCCGATGCGGACCACTTCATTTATGGCGGCAAGCAATCCCTCCCGTCCCTCTGACCGCAGGTGGGGTTTATAAATTCCGCCGTATGCTTTAAGAAGGCGGACAAAGTTCATAACTTCGTCGGCTGACGCCGCCTGTTCGTGAGAATTGCCAAGGCCAGTTGACACTCCGAAAGCTCCGTCTTTCATTCCCTGGTCGGTAAGATATTTTATTTTTTCTATTTCCTCGATGTTCAAGGGCCTGATCGCGTCTCCGATAATGCCCCGGCGCATAGTTCCATGCCCGAGAAGCGTTCCAAAATTAACTCCGAGCTGGCGGCTTGAAAGTTCGTGAAGGAATTCCGAAACGCTTGACCAGTTCGTGTTTATTTTTGAAAGGTCAGTCCACTTTTGAATTGACTTTATCGCTTCGTTGTTGCCGAGCGGAGCAAGGGAAGAACCGCAATTTCCCCCAACTATTGTTGTAACTCCTTGGGTAAGCATGCTCTCCTGTCCCGGATAGTCAAAAATTGACCATGTTGTGTCGGAGTGGGACGTAACATCAATAAAGCCTGGTGCCACGAATTTATTTACCGCGTCAATCACGACGAGGGCCTTGCCCACGGGTATGTTTTCAGCAATCTCCGCAATAGAGTCTTGGTTTATGGCAATATCCTTGACTGATGGAAGCGAGTTTGTTCCGTCAATAACAAGGCCGTTTTTAATGAGGATATCGTACATAGGGTGATGCGCTACACATATTAGTATACTGTATCCCCGTTCAAAAATGAAGTATTTTTATCAACAAAGAACAAAAAAACACCATCGGGTGTTTCTTTGCGTGCTCCGCCGAAATAAGCCGAAGCTACTCGGACGGAGTCGTTCCGCCTCCCTGGTCGGTGCCGCCCCCCTGTGGCTGTTCAAATGGCGGAGGCTCAACAGGAGTTCCAACCCCTGAATTTTGAAGCCCTCCGCCGAGAGGAATTGCAAAGGGTGCCGCGTCAGTCGCAGTGGCGGCTCCGGTTCCCATAACGCCTACGACTTGCTTGATTTTATTGTCTATTGCGTCAACACCTGCGTCATCCGCGCCTCCGGTGTAAAGCTGTAAGGAATCCGGACCTGATATGCTGCTAAAATTTTTAAATGAAAGACCTCCGATCTGAACTTCGTCTCCCGCGATAAAATCGGTGTTAATGGTAATGTAGAGAGTCTTTGTATCCGGGAACACGACGACCGCATCAACTTTATTTGCCGCGTTTCCTCCGGTGGAGGCTGATTGATCAGTTATATCCCATGTAAAATCAAGAGTTGTCGGAATTTTTATGCGAAATCCGGTAGATGTTGTCGCCTTTTGGTTTGCATACACGCGTATGGTGATAGGGGCCATAGCGGCAAGAGATCCGTCTAAGAGAAAGTTTTGAGAATAATCTGATGAAAAAGCAATAATTTTAGATTTCTGATGCGTTGCCGAATTCATGCTTGCCGTTGTGGTGAGACGCGAAGTATATGTTTTGCTTGTTGCTCCGATACCAACCACGTTGGAAGTTGAAATTGTGTCAAATGTTATAGAATCTCCGGTTGCAAGGTTTGAGACTGTCGCTTTATAGATATAATTTGTCGCGGCACTTACGGTCGTTGTGCCGTTGCACGTGATTGTCCCGCCTGAAGGCGGACTACAGTTAAATCCGGCTGTTGCTTCCGCTCCGTTTACTCTGCCGTTGGCGTCAGTATCAACGTAGATATCGCCTGAAGCAATATCCCCGTCGTCAATGCCGGAAGTTGTATATGTCAGCTTTAGCGTTGTAGAGGCGGATTCGCCATTTGGCGCAAGTTTGAATCTGAAAAGTTCGGATGATGTTGATGTTTCGGTTTCAAGCATGTCGGCGAATTGGTCGGTAATTTGTCCCGCGGAATGGTCTGAAACCGCCAAGATACCTTTTACTGCGATTGACGATGTCGCGGTTTTTGCTCTGGTTACCCCGCCGTCTATAGAAAGCGATAGTGTCGTTGAAGCGGCAAATGCCGTTGAAGTAGCGCCCCATGACACCCCGCTCGTAATAATGATATCATCTCCGGAATCGAATGTGGTGTCTACATCTATATAGAAGGTTCGCGCAGAACCGCTCGAACAGATAAATCCTGAATTTGCCGCGGTAATTTTACCGGCAGCACTTCCAGAGAACGCCGGGGTAGTGCTTCCCGAACACGCCCCATCCCACAGAAGGGGGAAATTCGGGTCTATATTTATCCGAATACCTGACGTTGTAATCTGGCTTGCGGCGGTCGCCAGTATTTTTATTGCAGGAACAGTCGTAGTAGCACTGCTAGGCGGAACACGAACATCAAGCGTTGGTGTTGCACTAGAGACAAAAATATTTGGTGGCGCGTCCCATTGATAAGTGTAAATTAGCCAGCCGTTCATTTTGGCGCCGGTTTGGGCGTCCCCCGCGCCGTCGTTGGTGTAACACACGCTGTATTCCTGTCCGTCAGTGGTATTCATCGCGCTGGTTACAAGCTTATAAAACTCCATATACGCATCGGCAAGGTCAGTGGCGCTCTCGTACGCATTGGAACAGGTGGGAGAGCCGGTGGACAAATTAGTATCAACCGTAAAACTATCGCTTTGGAGCATGGCCGCGGTTGACTCTGATGCCGCGTAACTTGCTCTCAAAGCCGCGGCTCGCATGGTTTTAGCGCCGGTAGTTTCCGGCAGGGTGGAGGTCGCCATATTGGACAATGTTTCGCTCTGGCTAACTCCGGCAGTCGCGGTCTGGCCCGCGAATGAAGCCAAAGAAGTTAAATATCCGTTTGCCTCTCCGGTATAGGTGTAAGTAATCATGAGCTCGGCGGAAACGCCGTCAATTTCCGCACTGTTTGACTGCACTGCCACTCCAACATCTTTGCCCGAAGACGCGGTTGCCGCCGCTAATTCCGTGTAATCGGAAGAAGGAATGACATGAATAATTGGGTTTGTCATAATAATCATGACAGCGGGCGTGTCCTGATTATAGACCGAGGCGGCGGATTGGGCGTTCGCGCCAACTTCGGTTTTGACGGAAAATGTGTGGGCGCCGGTTGCGTCGTCACCCGTTTCCAAAATTCTCAACCAGGCCTTTTTGATAGAAACTCCAGATTCGGCAAAATAAACCGTGGTGGTGGCGGAATAGTCCACTCCGGTAGAGAGGATGTCATTGGTAATAACACCGATGGGAAAAGAAATTGTCCGGGTTTTGGTTGCCGCGCTTGAAGAAGCGGTATATGTCTCAAAAACCTCGCCACCGATAAGATACTGGGTGCCGGCGGCAAAGTAGTGCTCCAGAGTTTGGGCCGTGTTTTCAGCAAAGCCGGAAACGCCTGACCACCAGGCCTGCGACCAGTTGCCCTGACCAGAAGCCTGCGCCGCTTCATGATAGAAAGTGGAAGAATCCACGTCCGTGCCCTCGATATTGATATTGCGGGTAACATCGGTGCCGCTGTTTAGGTCATTGAACCCGCCGACCTCAAACCACTGGGAAATTTTTTCCGAAAATTCCGCGGTGTCCATGTTGTAGGTAAAGGTCGGACAGTTGGTGCCTTTGGTGCAGGCGCTTGCTTGGGACGCGCGCCTTGTCCCTTGATCGCCCGAAGCGGTTGATTCTAAAGGATATATAACAGTATTCGTGATGCTTGCTGAAGTGTCGTCATAGGTGTAGGTGATAAAGAGCTTGGCTTTGGCAGAATCAATCGTGGCGGCGGTAGCGCCGTTATTAACCCGATAGCCAACCATAAAATCCATGGTGCTATCACTACCTGTATATGCCGCAAGCTGGGTTTCTTTGGTCACATCAATCAATAGCCGAACATACATGGCGCCGGTTATATCCTGATACTGCAGTATGGTTGAACCCTGATTGTCTTCCACTCTGCCAGAGCCAGCCCAAGGGTCGGCAGTGCAGGGGTTGGCGCAGGCGTCAAAGGAGAGGAGGTGACCGGTTGCATTGCCACGGTCCGCCGCGCCGTTTAACTGCATTTCAACAACCACGAAAGCGTTTTTTACCGAAACGCTTGATTCCGCGAGATTGAAGTTTGATTCGGCGAATGACTGATTGGTATTTGAATTCTGGCCGCCCAGGCCGTCTCCGGCATACTGCCCGGCAAGAATCTCTACGGTTTTGGCGCGCGCTCCCGGGCTGGCTTTAGCCTCGTGAATTTTTTGCGGAAAACCTGAAAATTGCGGCCAGCCAAAAAAACCCCAGCCCGCCGCGAGCATAAATATAAGAATAGATTTTGAAGCTTTCTTTAAAAACTTTGGAACTTTTTTCATCATTTTGCCTTAAACAAACTTGCGGCGCCCAGAAACGCTGTCGTGAAAATTTTAATTTTAAAAGTATTGAGCGTTGTTTTGACGTTAAGAGGGTGAAAATTCACTCATATTGAAAACTGCTGAAGTTCTTCTTTGGTCAATGAGAGGGTATCCGGCAATAAAATTTTTAACCAAAACGCCAAAAAACTTTACGGCTAATACCGAGCCCCCTCTTTGAAATGAGGAGATAAAAAAATAACAACCGAAGTTTTTTGAGTAGTCACTTTTTAGTGCCGGTTTGATTTTCAGATTATCAAATTAGAGCTAGACTCCCCGGCAAGTCAAACTTTTAAAAACGGTCTAAAGTTTCTACTTGCATACTTTATTATTATATGGCATGCGAACCCATATCGCGAAAGAAGACTGTGTATAAGTAAGCTAAAAATAAATATCGCTTTCGAGGACAAAAGGTGGTCTTGTGCCCACAACTCTTTGTATATTTGAGATGCCCTCTTGGGGGTTACTAAACCTTTATAAATCCTATTAACAGCAGTCCTACTCCAATGCTAACGCCCTATCAGGGCAATAACCATTCCAATGATTGCCGACACAAAGCTGACTATCCAAAACCTCATCGTAACTTTATAAGGCGGCCACCCTTTTGCTTCAAAATGATGATGGATAGGAGCAATGAGAAATATCTTTTTACCACGGAATCTCTTTGATGCGAATTGCAAAACGTCGGAAATGACTTCAACCATAAGCACAAACGCGATGATCGGAAGAACAACCGCCGAATCCGTAAGGAATGCAATGACGGTAAGAGAGGTCGTAAGTCCGAGTATCCCCGACTCCCCCATATAAAACCGCGCAGGAGGAATATTAAACCATAAAAACGCAAGAAGAGAACCGAGAATGACCGCGGCAAATGCCGCAATATTTATCTGACCGAGAAAAAAAGCGATTCCGGCATACGCTCCAAAGATGGACGCGAAGACCCCTCCGGAAAGCCCATCAATGCCATCGACAATTCCGGATGAAAAAAGAAGTATCATCGTTGCGATAAAAAGAGGAATGTACCAGCCGTCGATATAAAGGTCCCCGTATCCCGGAACATAAATCGTACGCCAGTCGAGCTTAAAGTAAAACCACAACGCTCCGACAAGTGCGATAAGAAAAACAATAAAAAGTCTTTGTTTGAATTTTAGCCCTCCGGCAACATACGTGCCTCTCCGGAATACCTGTAAAAAATCATCTGCAAGGCCGAGAAGTGAAGAAGCAAGCAGGACAAACAACGGAAGCCATGTCTGCTCTCGTGAAAGAAAATTTATTTTGCCGAACACGGCGTTCCCGGTTATTTTTGCAAGGAACCAAAAAGAAAGCGCAAGGATAAGCGTTGTGAGCCAAACGAGAACGCCGCCGAAACGCGGAACGCGTACCTCGCGGTCCTTATGAAGAGCCGCGAAAAGCGGAGTTTTTGTTCCGTCAGGAGAAGTTTGGCGTACGTCTTTCCGCCAGAGCTTATACGTATACATGAAATGCGTAAGGAACGGCGTCAGGAAAAACGCAACAACAAAGCTTAAGGCGGCAAGCCCGAATACTTTTATTACATTTGCCGTGAGCTCTGCCGATTGAAGAGGCATGTGATTGCTTTAAAAAATACAAGCAGAGTTTGTCTGCTTTACGATTTTGAAGAATTAAAATTTATACGCGTTCTGAAGCCAGTCGATGAGTGTCCGCGCATCCCTTAGGCGGTTATCAGATCGAAGGACGACTATAACAATCGGCTCTCCTGTTTTAACATTATACACAAGCACGAGAGACTCTTTTGCTCCATCGGTTGAGCCGGTCTTTGTTCCGACGATGTCGGGAAATTCTTCAAGCAAAGGATTTGTCGTGATCGCCTCATACCGATTACCGCCGACAGAAAACACATCGGTTTTTGCAATGCGGGAGACGTCCCATATGCGCGGATGGGTGCGGTAAATAAATGATGCAAGGCGGCCAAGGTCGCGTGCTGTTGAATAATTTTCGGAAGAGTCGATACCGGTCGGGTTGTCAAAATGCGAGTCGGCCATGCCGATTTCTTCGCGTTTCCGGTTCATAAGTTCTGTGAACATCCGCATTCGTTCCGCAAATGGCGATGAAAAAAGTTCGGGGCGTGCTTTAGCAACTGCAGCTTCAGCGAGGGCTCGCGCAATGTCGTTATCCGAACTTATAACAGCAAGCTTCAGAGCGTCTTCCATTTTAAATGTTTCCCCGGCCGGAACCTTGCTTAGTTTTTCTCCTGTATCATAATTTTTTCTTGCATCTGCCGTGAGAAGGACCCGGTCAAACAGGTCTAAATATTCAAGAGCCAGGCTTGCGGTCATGAGCTTCGTAATGCTTGCGATAGGAAGCGGATTTGTCTCGTTTTTTGAAAAGAACACCTGCCCTGTTTTTTCGCGCATAATAAATATGGCAAACGCGGAAAGCGTGGGAGGAACCGGAGCGTCTGGTTTTTGAAGGATTTCTTCTTCGGAAAGAGCCTCATTCGCGTTCGCCGTTTCGTTGGTTGAGGGCAAGCGTGCCGCAAAAAGAGAAGCAAAAAGAGCGGCTCCAATAAGGGCTGAAAGCGTTAAAACATGCTTTTGAAATATTTCGCCGGTGTACATTACGTATTTACAAACGCTTATTATGCGGCGTCGTCGTCTTCTTCTCTCTTGTTGCTCTCATTCTCATCGCCGCCGGCATCTTCCTCCGCATTTTCGTCGTCCTCTTCGTCAAGGTCATCATCATTTCCATCGTCCGGCAAAAATTCATCATCAGCCGCCAAAGCAGTTTCATGGGGTGTCGGCGCTTTTGCCCGGGAAGCCGGTAACTCTTCCGCTGTCAATGTTGCGGCTATTTCCGGAACCGTTTCTGCCAGAACCTCGTCGGCACGTATCCGGAATTCATCATAGGAAGGCAGGTCTTTAACGGATGAAAGACCGAGAAATTTCAGAAAATCAAAACTTGTCCGGTAAAGATACGACCTGGAGTCCTTTGGGTTATCAATGCGTTCAATAAGGCCGCGCACCATGAGATTGCGGATTGTAAATGAAGAATTTACACCTCGAACAAATTCTACTTGGGCGCGGGTGGCCGGACCCTTATAGGCGATAATAGTGAGGGTTTCGAGTGTCGCGCGGGTAAGGTCTTCCGTAAATTCTGATTTCACAAGCTCTTCAACGACGGCGGAATTTTCTGGTGCCGTGCCTATCTGCCACTCGTTGCCGTTCTCGAGCATAACAAATCCGCGCCCTTCGTAGTCCTTTTTCAATTCTTTCAGAGCTTCGAGGACGGCCTCTGTTGACTCGCCGAGAACGCGCGCAATTTTTTTCGGAGCAAGTGCTTCTCCGGAAACAAAAAGGATTGATTCGATTTTACTTTTCAAATTTGGCATGGCCGGCGCGGTCTCTAATCTTTTTTAATTTTAATATCCCCAAAAAGAGTTTCCTGATCAAGTGACACAATCTGCTGGCGCGCAAGTTCGAGTATCGCAAGAAAACTTACAATGATCTCGATTTTGTCGGAACTTTTCGATACAATATCGGAAAATATCCGTTCAACTTTATTCTCGAGGATTCTTTTGAGGTCGCCTATCTTTTCTTCCAGCGTTATAATCTTCTTAATTTTTTCTTCCGCAAGTTTCTCTATTTTTGGAATAGCCTGCAGTATCTCGTTAAATACCTTCTTCAAAAGGCCGGCAGTAACTTTTTTAGGCGGATAGAATACCGATTCGAAACCGCTGTAAAATTCGCGCGTATACATGTGCCTGTTTGCTCCGGCAAGGCCCTGCAGACTTTGAGAAAGCTCTTTTAGGCGCTTATGTTCCGCAAGCCTTCGTTCGAGCTCTTCAATGGAAACCTCCTCTTCTTCCGAAAGGGCTGTGTTAGGAAGGAGCGAACGAGACTTTATCAAAACGAGCTGGGCCGCAACAACAAGGAACTCGGCAAGTTCTTCGCGGTCGATAGCGGTAAGTGTTTTTACGAATCGGACGTACTCATCTGCGACAGAAGCAAGCGATATCTGATTTATGGAAAGCTTCTCCTTCTCGATAAACTCGAGCAAAATATCAAGCGGACCCTCGAATTGTTCCTGCTTCACCGTGAACGCCATATATTATTCACCAAGTCTAATATGAGCTTCTTTGAGGCTTTTCGCATCAACCGGCGAAGGGGCGCCCATCATAAGGTCGCGCGCATCCCCTGTTTTTGGAAATGCCATGACTTCCCGGATGTTCGGCTCGCCTGCAAGTATCATAACAATGCGGTCGAGTCCGGGCGCAAAACCGCCATGCGGAGGCGCACCGTATTCAAATGCTTCAAGCATATGGCCGAATTTCTCCTGAATTTCAGCGTCTTTGAGACCGAGGATTTGGAAGATGCGCTTTTGAAGGTCCCGCGTATGGATCCGGATGCTTCCCGAAGAAATTTCATATCCGTTCAAAACGATATCGTATGCCCATGCCCGCGCTTTCTCCGGGTCCGAATCAAGAAACTTAATGTCGTCCGGATTGGGTGTAGTAAACGGATGGTGCATCGCGCCGATAGAGCCGTCTTCGAGTTTTTCAAACATCGGAAAGTCCACTACCCAGGCGAACGCGAGTTCATTCGGGTTGTTCCTGTTTTTGCGCAGGTCTGGCTTATCCGTTCCGTATTTTTCAAGAGTCTCTTTATATGTAAGACGAGGCCACGGCACTTCAGTTATGGTCTTATCGGGACAAATTGCTTTTACCATTTCTGTCATGAGTTCCTCCCCGAGCTTGAGAATGTCTTCCTGTGTTATAAAACTCATCTCAATATCAAGCTGGGTAAATTCCGGCTGGCGGTCGCCCCGCTGGTCTTCATCACGGAACGCGCGTGCGATCTGAAAATAGCGTTCAAGCCCAGCGACCATGAGAAGCTGTTTGAACTGCTGCGGGGATTGCGGGAGAACATAAAAATTTTTTGGGTGAAGCCGAGATGGTACGAGAAATTCTCTCGCGCCTTCGGGCGTTCCTTTCGTAAGAATGGGAGTTTCAACCTCGACAAAACCGAGGTGTGAAAGATAGTTTCGAAAAAAAAGAACAACTTTATGGCGAAGCCTAAGGTTTTTCTGCATGCGCGCCCGCCTCAAGTCAAGATACCGGTACGTAAGCCGATGCTCCTCCCCTATTTCCAGCCCCGAGGTATCAAGGGCAAACGGCGGCGTTTTTGCCTCGTTGAGAACCGTGATGTTTTCGGCAAGCATTTCAACGGTCCCTGTTTCAAGTTCAGGATTTTCCATGCCCTTCGGTCGCATCCCGACTGTTCCTGATATTTCTATTACCCATTCCGACCGGAGAGTAGTTGCGATATCATAGACGTCCTTATTTTTTGGAATAAAAACAATTTGCAAAAAACCGGTTCGGTCTCGAAGGTCGATGAAGATTATTTTTCCGTGATCGCGCCGCGCATGGACCCAGCCTTTTACGAGAACAGTGCTGCTTGCGGAGCGCGGCGTATCTTTGATAAGAGTTCGTTCCATAAAAAAATGCAAATCTACGAATGAGCGCGAATGCTACAAATACTTCACTCGCGGCGTTCGCATGTAATTCGCATTATTTGCACTGCAATTATTCTACGATGGGCAACTCGACAAAAAATGAGCTTCCTTTCCCGACTCCGCCAGATGTTGCATAAATCCTGCCATTATGGTCTTCGATGACCTTTTTTGCCACATACAGCCCGAGACCGGAGCCCTCGGTATAGAGCTTCCGTGTGCGTTCGGAACGGGTAAATTTTGTGAATAAATGAGCCAGATCTTCCGGGTCGATGCCGCGTCCGCTATCCTCAACTATCATACCCAAATAGGGTTTTTCGTCAATATTTGTCTGATAAAATCGTATCTCGGCGCCTCCTCGGTCGGTGTAGCGGAGGGCGTTGTCAAGAAGATTCAGGATAACTTGGTGTATTTTATCCACATCCGCCAGCACATAGGGGGCCGGAAACGACGGCATGGTTACAATAATGCGAAGGTGTTTTTTTTCGGTAATGGGGGCGGATTCTTCGACAACTTCCTTTACGGCTTGAACAAGATCGGTCCTCTTGAAATCATACAATATTTTCCCGGCTTCAATGCGTGAAAGCGAAAGAAGGTCGTCAATAAGCTTGATAAGACGCTCATTCGTAACATAAATTTTATGAAGCGCCTCGATTTGCCCTGCGGAAAGTTTTCCGAATGTTCCCTCCATGAGGATGGAAATGTACCCCTTGCTTGTTGAGAGGGGTGTCCGCATCTGATGGGAGGCGATTGTGATAAATTCCGACTTCGATTCGTCGAGTTTTTTGAGGTCATCGTTCGCGTGCTGCAGCTTCGCGCTTAACGCCAAAAGGTCTTCACGCTGTCTGACCTCGTGTATCACGCTTTGCATGAGGAAAAAGCCGAGAGCAGCGGTAATGCCAAAAATGAAGAGGTTGAGCGCAAGCTGTTCGGAAGTATGGAACTCAAAAATATGGATGAAGTAAATAAGCAGGAAAACGCTGACGAACATCTGGGTTGTGATGACGCGGATATTTACAAGGTCATCACGCAGAACGGAATACGCAAGAATTGACGCCCATACGCCGGCTCCGACCGGACCGGCCCAGAGAAGATCAAATCTGCCGTAGAGCGGAAGAATGATATTCGTCGCGGCAGAGAGTGCCACCCCAACAATCGTCCCTGCGGTAATAAACAGGTACTGCTGTTTTTTTGCGGGCTCGGTTTCCTTTTGAATATAGCGGGTGAAAAAGAAAAAACCTGCCCCAAAATAAAGCACAAAGTGGGCATCAAGAAAGAACCGAAGGTCGCCATATAGGAAACCCCTTGCCTCTCCAACAACAAAAACATCTCGTATGAAAAAATTTGTGAAAAGGTCAAGCAGGATGATGAGCGCTAACGGAAAGAAAAGAATAAAATATCCTGCGACGTCGAGCTTCTTTCCTGTGTGGCGAAGCGCAAAAAGGCAAAAAAGCACCGCGATTGAGCTCCCAAAAACGTAGCTCAAGCGCCCTAAAAAGTCGCTTGAATATCCTTCGCTCGAAAGAAAAAGACCGCCGATAACAAGCGCCCAAAGGCCGATTGAACTTAAAAGAAAAGCGAACGCAAGGTTCTTTCTATCTCTTTGGTACGTCATGGCGGCAAACCACAGCATGACGAATGATATGACCCCAAGGGCTATAATGCGAGAGTCGAACATGCATACAGTATATCAGAAACAGGGCCTGATATACTATGTGGAAAAACTGCAAAAGCCAGATGTAAAGACAAAAAAAAGCCAAAATTATGGGCTTTCCAAGCAATTTTAAAAAATGGATTAAACGCCTTGTTTTCCTTTCTTTTCCGCAGTCTCAAGGATTCGGTCAAGAAGTGCGGTAAATGAAATGCCGGCAGCTTTAGCCGCTTCGGGCAAGAGGCTTGTTTGCGTCATGCCAGGAATGGTGTTTAACTCGAGCACGAAAAGAGTTCCGTTGGAAGCAAGAATAAAATCGGTACGAGAAAAACCTCTGCATCCGAGGGCCCGGTGGGCAATGCATGCCGCCGCTTGTATTCTGCCGATGACGGACGGAGACATATTTTTCGGCGGGATAAGATGGGTGCTTCCCCCATCGCCGTATTTCGAAGAGTAATCATAAAAAACACCAGCCCTCGGAATAATTTCGGTTGGCATAAGCGCTTCAAGCTCTCCGTTCCTATTTTCAAGAACTCCGCAGGTAAGTTCCTTTCCTTTTACGAATACCTGCGCCATGATCGTATTTGAGTGGCGGAAAGCGGACAAAATGGCATGCCGTAATTCGCTCTTTTTCTTTATAATAGCAACTCCGACACTCGAACCCGCATCGGCCGGTTTTGTGATAAATGGAAACCGAAAGCTTCTCAAAATTTTTGAAAGCACGGCCGATCTTCTTTTTTTCCAGTCATCCTTGGAAAACACGCAAAAGTCAGGAGCTGAAAGGCCGGCCTGCCGGAATATCAAAAGCGAGCGGGGTTTATCCATCCCAAGAGCGCTTGCAAGAACTCCGGAGCCCGTGTAAGGGATTCCGAATGTCTCGAGAAGAGCCTGCACGGTGCCATCCTCGCCGAAGCGTCCGTGCATTGCAATGAACGCAACATCGATATTTTTTATCGGAAAAGAATTTTTATTATGAGCAGGTTGAAGTGTTAATGCAGTTCTTTTTTTAAGCGAATGCCCTCCCTGATTATGAACGCGCGCAGCGTTCGAAAGAAGCCACATCCCTTCTTTCGTGACGGTTACGGGGTGCGCCACATATTTTTTACGGTCAAGAGCTTTAAGTATTTCGCGGCCGGTATTGAGAGAAACATCATGTTCAGGCGAGGGACCGCCCATGAGAACGAGCACATTTTTTTTCTTCATAGTGCGACGCATATCAAAGATTATTTTCTTCTTCCCAGAAAGGTTTTTTATTTTTAAACCATGCCAAAAGGGCTTTTTTAATTGTTTTTGGCATGAACGAAGCAGTCTTGAATTTTAAAAGCGGCACCCATACGAACTCAATGTGCGATTCTACGGACATGCCGCTGCCCGTAAGCGTTCCTTCATATATAACGTTCACCTCATGGCGGCGGTTACCTCTTGTGCCGTAGATATTTTCAGCAGCGCCAATTACCCGTTTTGGATGGAAAATGCCTTCAGTTTCCTCGCGCATTTCGCGGATTGCCGCCGTTTTAGCAAGCTCTCCGAATTCAACCTCCCCTCCCGGCAAAAAAAAGTATAACTTTCCTTTATGGCGGCACAAGAGAATTCTGCCGTTTCTTATGACAACGACCCGTGCTACTATCTCGTTTTTATCGATGCTTTTTTTTCGCATATTTTTTATACATACGCATAACCTCCCGGATATCGAAACAACGTAACGGCGGAGAAAGGCTGAAAAGTGTTTTACGGTCCTTCAGCAATTCTGCCATATGTTTTCCGACTCCAGCGATGAATATCCGGCGACCGTAAGCGTCACACGCCTCGACAAGCAAAGTGGTGTCAGCGCGAGCAATTTTTTTCAGTTTTTTTTCAAGCTCTATCCGGGAAATACTGCCAGGAATTTTTATTGAAATAAGGGCTTCCATGGATTTTTCACAGAATACTGCTTCCAGGCAAAACCTCGCGGGACGGCGCGAGCAAAACAGGAAGCTCGGCATCCGCACAGAGAAGCATTCCTTGAGACTCATGGCCCATAAGCATACGAGGCGCAAGGTTTGCGACGACAACTATTTCCTTCCCGATGATCTCCTCCGGAGAATATGCCTTGCCGATACCGGCAATGATCTGTCTTTTTTCGGCGCCAAGTTCAACTGAAAGCTTCAAAAGCTTTTCCGAACCCTCAACGCGGCTCGCTTCGCGGATGCGCGCGACCCGGAGTTCAACCCTTTTGAATTCTTCGAAAGATATTTCCTCCATATGGTTTAATATTTAGGAATCCAAGCAGGCGTTAAAAGCCTGCACTGACGCGTTGTAACGCTTTGTCATGTCAGATACCGCCTGATATGCCAGAGACGCTTCACTAATGAGCATATTATATGATTTAATAAGTTTTTCAATGTTTGAGGAAAGAGTTTCGAGATCACTTTGTCTTTGTTTTACCTGGTCAAATATTTTCTGTCCTTCATGTTGCAAGTTTTCGCCGTCATTCCAATACGAACTCGCTTTTTCTTTGGAGCCGCTCGTCTGATACACCTCATTCCCTTTCTCAATCTTGGCGTTTCCGCGGCTGACCAGGTCGTTCCCCTGGGCCGCAAGCGTTTCTATCTCTGCCACAATTCCCTTTTGGGTCGTCCCGAGCGCCGTAATCCCCTCTTTTAGTGTGGAAAGCTTTGGCTGAAGCATGGAAAGCTCGGATTGCTTGAGGGTAATGCTTGAAGACGCCGTTTTATCGACTGTGGGGCACGCTGAAGCGTTTTTTCCGAAGGCTTGCACCGCAAGCCACACTTCTCTTCCTTCAAACACACCGTGCCGCACGGCAACTCCGATATCGCGGTAACGAGGGTTTAAAATATTCGCCCGATGCCCGGGAGAGTTCATCCACGCCTGAACAAGGGCATGATCATCGGAAAAATTTCCAAGAGCGAGATTTTCCCCGACGGCGATATAATCGTAGCCGTCCTTTTCGACAAGGTTTGCCATACCGACACCAGCGGGCGAGACGTGTTCAAAATACTGGCGCGCGAACATATCCTCAACTTTTTCTTCGGCAGCACCGTCAAGAATTTCCGACTCTGAAAGCAAAGCAATCTTCGCCTTGGCGCGTTCTTCGTTCGTAAAACGAATATCTCCGTCTTTGGTTAAAACTCCCGTCGGTTCCGACTTCAGAGCGGGAAGAGCGCGGAGCGGAGTCGAAGTGCTTACTTCTCGTTTTTTTGCGAGTATGGGTACTTCCCTCTTTTCCGGCGGTAAAACGAGTTTAGAGGTTGGGCTGCCAACAGGAGCAGAGGGTGGTGGAGTGGGAGAGATCGGAGCGGAATGGGACGGATGAGGGGTCACGGACGAAAGTTTCGGACGCAATTCCGCGGCATACCAGGTTCCAAGCGCAACAAAAAGAAGCGTAAGAGCTATTAAAAATTTTTTTGCGAATGCCGGCATATTCAAAAGCTAATCATCTGCAAATAGTTTTTTTCCTTTCTCCCAAAACTCCGGCATATTTTTTACGGTCTTAAGCCAATACCACCATTCCCCTCCCCAGAGATAGGCGGTATCGAAACCGGTCTTCTTCAGGAATAGAATTCGGTCGTCAAAAGACATCGCGGAGAACGCATTCATCTGTTCTTCGACTTCGGTTTCGTAGTTTTGAAGATGAGTCCACGGCTCCATCTGGAACTCTATGACGATGTCGCGTTTTTCAGGAACAAAAAAATCAAGCACGCGCTTTTTCGCGCGGAAAAATCCTGAAGGCAAATGATAGGCCATTTGTCCAAAAAAGCGGTTATTTACCTGGAAATAGATGCTGGTTCCGAACGCGTCTCCCCTGCGCGCCGCGGGTATCCATGTTCCAAGTTCTCCGGAGTCCGTGAGAAGTATCGTGCGTCCTGTGTCCAAAGACCTCACAAGAGAAATTTCTCTGCCTAGAAATGTTTTATCAAGTCCGGGGCACTCACCAAAGGGAAGAAACGGCTCGTTCTCAACTTGCCACATTTTTATAGATGCATTGCTTTTATACCGATTGATAACCGCCTCAATAAGGCGGATAAGTTTTTCCTGCCGTTCGCCCCTAGGATAGGCGTTCACCCACTCGGGAGTGTGGCATTCGGGCCATCTTGGAAGCTTTTCGCCGACAGCAAGAACAATTTCAACTTTGCGCTTTGATGCCTCGCTCACTTGCCAGTCCGTATCCGAAAAGTCGTACGTTCCTTCCGTTTTTTCAATTTCCGGCCAGTACGCCGCAAGACGCAATCTGCGCACCCCAAGGTCGTCAAGCAGTGCGAGATATGCAGTTTTCCAATCGCCGTTCATTTTCTCCGAAAATATTTTTGAGAACGTCATTCCGTAATTTATTTTTTGATTACTCGGAAACGGGCGGGATAGCACGTACAAAAAAACGGCAAGAAATGCAAAGCCACAACCCACTACTATAATTTTTTTATGTTTTCTCATGTGGGATGCTTAAGAACCAAATGCAAGTAAAATAAGACCACCGGCTACACAAAGCACGGCTGTAATTTTCAGAAGAATTGTTTTTGCGTCAATATGTTCTGAAATAACCGCCGGATACGAGACTGAAAGAAACAGGGCCAGAAGAAAAACGAACACATATTCAATTCCCTGCATGGCGTTCACGATGCTTACTTTTTCCGGAGACGCGAAAGGAATGAGGGAAATGCTGTAGCTTAAAAGAAAAAAACCTCCGGCGGCCGCAAGTTTATTTGTGACGAACAGTCCCGACGTATGCGAACTTCGACGCGGAGACCATGAAAAAATGTTTTTGCGAAGCGAGGGATGGAGCAGAAGTAAGAGCGAGGCCACACATGCCCCGAAACGAGTCCAAATGAATCCGGTAAGGAACGGTGTCGAATTAAAAACAGCGCGTGCCGAAACATATGTAAGAGCAAAGCAGAACGCAGCAAGTACAACAAGAGCTATCCGCGTTGAACGCCTGCGTCCGGAATGTTGATGCGGTTCGTACGTTACGATAACTCCACCTAGAATAAGAATGAAGAATGCGACAAGGTCAAAACCTTCTATAAAGGTTCCGAAAAACAGAAAAGAAAGAAAGAAGACGAAGACAGGGCTCAATCCTCCGAGCAGTGTCGAAATGCGAGATGGCTCCCCCTCTTTCATTGCGCTATAAAAGAACATAAGGGCCGCTATGGAAGCTCCGCCGGATAAGAACGCTAACAGAAGAACCGAAACGCTCGGAACAAAAAAGGACGCAAAGGGTATCAATATGCAGGCAAGCCCCCCCCAAATTCCTCCATAGAATGCATAACTGAAGGGATTTGATATGTGATGCTCTTTTAGGAGAATCTTGTCCATGATGACGTTTCCGGCATGCAGAAAATAAGCAAAAATGGCGACGAGTATCCAATTTGAAAACAAAAATGGCATGCTTGAATTATAACAAAAACAGCCGCCAAGGGCGACTGTATGACTTAAAAAACTATTGCCGAAGAACCTGTATCAACGGCCACAGGAGAAGCCCGAAGATGCCGGGCTGTTCTCCGGAAATCGAACTTTTGGGAATGGCGCGATTCGCGGCGTTTTCACAATACGCTTTGCAGGTCGAAATCGAAGAGCACCCTCCAGGTCTGATTTTTGGAAGGTCTGCAGCGCGTTCGCCTTCTTTCAAAAGATTATGGCTTTTTGCAAAATCATAGCAGGCTTGACAGTTTACAAGGTCATCACAAAACGCCGAACAACTTTGTTTGTCGGCGCAATTTCTAAGTTCTGCGATCGGAAATGGTATGGCAATAGGTGAGGGGGGCGGCATTCGTGAATGCGAGACCGCCTAAAACAGCGGCGAGTCCAAGAGCGAATGTAAAAAACGAAAAATAAAAATTGTTACGAAATATGTCGATATATGTAAATAGAGAAAAACCAATTTTAACCCATCGTCACTGAACTACTTGAACAGGTTAACCGCCGCTTTATCAAGGGATTCTGGTATCCCGCTCCGAGCGGATTCGTTTGGGTGCTCTCGAATGGGTTTACCGCGTCAGTGGCTTTTTTGGCGTCCAGAGATGCTTGTCTTTTTTCATCGCATGCGATTGCACGCGTCGCTTGGTTTCTTTCCGCTTCCACCCCTGCCGAGTATCAGTCTTCATATCCGGAACTTTTCTCCGTCAGCGCGTATACGTACCCGCTAATAAGCGAAACAAGGATAGTGGCTCCAAAAAGCGCGTAAATCATGCGCGCCGGCATTTGTTGCTGTTCCATACCCCCATTTTGCGTGTTTTGGCAAGGATGACAACGCAAACTGTGGATAATGTTTACCTTCAAAAATGGTACGATATATGCATATTTGTAACTTTGCATCGGTGTTGTCGGACTGCTCCGGAGGCACTGGTCTGCCGAACGTATGGCTCAAGCCGAACCGCCGAAAAACGAAATAACAATCGAGGAGTTCTTTGATACTGTCCTGACGCAGGCTATTACGGAACGAACAAGCGACATCCACATCGAGCCCCTTGTGAAAGAAATGTCCATCCGGTTTCGGATAGACGGTATTTTACAGGAAAAGGGATTATGGCCGCTCTATGACCTTGAACCCCTCACTACCCGCATTAAGGCGTTAAGCAACCTTGATATAACAACGCATGTTGGCCCCCAGGACGGCCATTTTGAATTTCTGTACAAGCCGAACCTTCAAGCCGCTCACGAAGAGGAGACACTTCGCGGAAAGGAAGGGCGTTCCGATCCCCTTTCACGCCTTTTCGGAAGAATTCCAGGCGCTGAAGAAGAAAAACCGAATCCACAGCTTCGCGCGCAGGCTGAAACAGTCTCTGGCGCTCAGCACGCACGGCTGTTTGACATTCGCGTTTCCATTTTTCCGACCGTCAAAGGAGAAGCTGTGGTTCTTCGGCTTTTGAACCGCGAAGAAATGCTTATTTCACTGAAAGATCTCGGACTTGACGATAAGGAGTACTCAGCGCTGAAGCGTCTAATCACGCGCCCGTACGGAATGGTTCTTGTTACCGGCCCCGCAGGGTCCGGAAAAACAACGACGCTCTACTCTATTCTTATTGAGCTCAAAAGCAAGGAGAGAAATATCATAACGCTTGAAGACCCTGTTGAGCTTTCTATTGAGAATATACGGCAGGTACAGGTAAACCCGACGCAGGGCTTTGACTTTGCGACGGGCATCCGCTCGATTTTGCGGCAAGACCCTGACGGCATGATGATAGGAGAAATTCGCGACCACGAAACCGCGGAGAACGCCATACGCTCCTCTCTTTCCGGTCGCATTGTATTTTCGACAATTCACGCCAATACCGTCGCCGGAACCATTGCCCGCCTCATGGATATGAATATTGACCGGAGCCTTATCGCGTACGCGCTCAACGGCGTCATTTCCCAGCGGCTTGTCCGTAAAATATGCCAGAATTGCAGAGTTCCGTATGTGCCGAGTCCGGAGTACTTGAAATATTTTGATATTGACTCAACCGTTGTACACCGGTTTATGAAAGGTGAAGGCTGCGCAAAATGCAGTAAGACGGGATTTTATGGACGTGTAGGAATTTTTGAACTTTTTGAATTTGATAACCAATTGCGCGCACTTATTGTTGAACGGAGTCCTATGTCCGCGTTGCAGGCATATATTGAAGGAGCTGGCATGAAAACCCTAAAACAGGACGCGCGTGAAAAAGTTTTGGCAGGACTCACTACGCTCGAGGAGGCAGCGCGGGCAGTTTAATTTTCAGAGACGCGCCAAAGGCCTTTCCGAGAAACAAGAAATCCTTCACTCCCAAGCTCTTCAAGGATTGAACGGGCTTGCAAGGAATACTTCTGAAGTTTTCGGTCTGAATTTAAAATGCGCTTTATCAGAGGAAGGCGGGCTCCGCCTTCTTTTTTCATCATATATCCGAGGACTTTTGAACGCGCCTGCCTTCGGGAGCCGCTAAACGGTTTTTGCTTCGCGTAGTGCCTGCTCTTTCGGTTTGGGTTCGGAACGCTTTTGAGAGCGGCAGCTCCGTAGTCCATGAGCGCCCAGTACCAAATTCTTGGATTCGCTCTCTGCGTGGTGCGCTCTATAACTTTTTTGAGTTTGCTATCAGAAATTTTTTCATGGTTGCGGAAGAAAAAATGAATATAAACTCTGCGGATGTTCGTTTCAATGAGAACATCAGGTTCGTTCCAGGCGAATACGCGAATTGCTCCGGCCGAGTAGCGTCCTATGCCGGGAAATTTTAGGAGGGTCTCAGCTTCTTTTGGAAAAATCCCTTTATGCTCACGCAGAATTATTTCCGCTGTGCGCTTCAGATACACCGCTCTTCTGTTATATCCCAAACCGCGCCATTCCTTCAGGACCGCCAGCAGAGGGGCTTCGGCAAGTTTTTTTATAGTCGGAAATTTTTTGAGAAAACTTTTATACTTTGGAATGACCCGGCAAACCTGCGTTTGCTGGAGCATTATTTCGGAAACAAGGATGCGGTACGGGCTGTGGGATTTTCTCCACGGCAGTTCGTGTCTGCCGTGTACGCGATACCACTTGAAAATTTTTGTCTGAAAGAGCTTAACCGGAAAGTTTATTGACATTTTTGTATTTTTAGTATATTATAAAATGGTCGGAAATTCGGCGTTGGAGATGGGAATGCTCGAAGGCATGTTCCGCAATTCCCACGATGCTAAGTTCCACGGGTACTTTGTCAATCATATAGCAAACACCGTCAAACGCAGAGCCCTTGAGGCGCTTGATACCGACCCTGTGGTGAATGACCGGATGTTTCTCAAGTGGAAAGATATCATTGAGAAGCTTGAGGAAGCAACCGACCATTGTGAAAATGTGGCGGACGTCGTCAAGTCAATATCGCGGAAACTATAGGCATGGAAGCAGGACTTCTCTTCGTCCTCTTCCTTGTCCTAATGGCTGAATTTATCAACGGCTGGACAGATGCGCCGAACGCGATCGCAACGGTTGTCTCAACGTCCGTTCTTCCTCCGCGTATCGCAATTATGATTGCAGTCGTCATGAACGTCGCGGGTGCCACCAGCGGCACTGCGGTTGCCGCAACCATCAGCAAAGGGTTCGTTAATGTTTCGCATATCAATCTCAAAACCATTGCGGCCGCCATGATTGGGCTTATCCTCTGGGGACTTATTGCCGCGCGGAACGGTTACCCTATCAGTAAATCGCACTCGCTCATCGCAGGCCTTGTCGGAGCGGGATTTGGTTCTCACGGCCTTAATGTCGCTGCTTGGATCACGACACTTCTCTGGAGCGGTTGGACGGCTGTCGCGATAGGACTTCTGCTCAATGGCGTTATACTATCTCTTGCCATGAGAACTGTAATATAAAAATCCCCTTTCGGGGATCCTTTTTATGTGAAGGAGGGTATGAATTTTAATACTCATAGACGCTTCCACCGCTTGAGCTTTGGTGTGATTTCTTCAACAAGGTCGTGAGCGCGCGCTGTTGGAAAATGGAGATTTTCAATCATGTTCATTTCCGTCTTTTCCATCATGGTTTCGAGCGTTTCATCGGGGTCTGTATATGTTCCTTTTTGGAAGCATGTTGAACAGTATTCGGAGTTCGTCGAACCATCCATGTTGGTTCCGAAGTTTGCTGCCTTACTCCCGTCTTTTTGAATAAATTCGCCAACCGGTATTCCGCAGCTTTGACAACGAGGCTTTTGTTCCATGTGGGTAAACGTTAGAGTAACTCCTGAAGTATAGAGGAATCTAGGATTTCTTTCAATGCCTCACCGCCAATCTCTTCTCTTCCCCAGTCAAGCCGATTCAAGATGTGCTCGTGAAGATAATACAAGAGAGCACGTGTGACATTGATTATGACAATAAGCCCGAGTGCGATGTCCTAGCGATGTGTTATAGAAAAAATAAGAGCAAGGTCAGAAATAATGACCGTGATGCGGAATGTTATTGATTACTACTGAACGCGTGTGTTTTTCGGCGTAATACATAGGAATTAGTCCAAGAGTATTTAAGGGAAGCGACCGAGTATTTGTAGAGGTTCGATCCGTCTTACTTTCCAAGCGCTTTCATAAGAGCACGTATTTCAATAGATGCGACTCCCACCACCGAATCCCCTCCGCCGTAGTATATGTATATGCTCTCTTTGCGCACGACGTTCCCGCACGGAAAAACAACATGAGCAACTTGCCCCGTTTTTTCGTACGGCATCTCGGGCTCAAATATCGGGTGAAGGGTTCTTGCAAGAATTTTTGTCGGGTTCCGCTTGTCTAACAACAATGCCCCAACACGATACCAGTGGTCGATATCCGAAACGCCGTGGTATAAGAGCACCCATCCGTGCTTTGTTTTGACCGGAGGGGCCGCAATGCCGACCTTCTCCCCGTCCCAGGAACCTCTTCGGGGCATGAGCCACTTATGCTCCTCCAGCCACGGCCGTTCTTTTTTAAACTCAAGGTCATCAACTAACGCGAGGTCGACACTTCGTCCGATACGGTGGAATATAATATATTTTCGATTGAACTTCACCGGAAAAATGCATGCATCCTTGTCATCTAACCCGGGAGGAGATATGAGAATTGGACGCGACCAGTTCCATTTCCTTTTCTCAAAATCGTCGGCTGAAATGGACGTAAGAGCGACCCGCGGAGGGTTTTTTGCGTCAAAAGCTGTATAGAGCATAAAAATTTTTCTGTCTATTTTTGTGAGGCGCGGGTCCTCACAGCCGGAATTTCCCGGCTGAAGCTTGCGCTCGAATTCTTCGCGCGGAAGGTATATCGGTTCCACGTCGCGTTCTGCGATGTGTACGCCGTCAACGGTCATGGCGTGTCCAAAAACGGACGTGTTGTCTTCGGACATCGCACGATAGACAATATGTATTTTCCCACCAATCGCGACCGCCGCCGGATTGAAAACTGCTTTTGCCTCCCAGGCGTGTTCCGGAATAGGCTTCAATATAGGGTTTTCCGGAGGTCGTTTAAAATGCGCCTCCTTGCGCTCTGGAGGAAACATTGCACGCAAAAGCTCGGTCAGTTTGAACGACGCGACGGCGCATGTTGAATCTGCGGCCCCATAGTAAATATGAACTCTACCTTTTTCAAAGCGAACCCCCGACGGAAAAACGATGTTTGGTATCTCCCCGTACCTCTCGTACTCTTCTTCCGGTACCATGATGGGGGCACTCGTTCGCCCGATGATACGCATGGGATTTTGAAGGTCGAGCAAAACCGCCTCAATGCCGAATATCTTATTCGGAGAAAAATAATTCCGAATGTAGGAATAAATGACAAGCCACCCGTGCTTTGTTTTGACGGGGGGCGAGCCGACCTCGATATGGTCCTCGTGAGAACGCTGAAGCGGAAGGACATGAGAATCAAGCGAGGCGTACCAATCCGCCCAATGCATCGCCGACCATATGTCTTCTTCCCGTTCGAAAGAGGCGAGCGCAACGCGCGCCGGAGGCATATCGGTATTTGCCGTAAGTATCGCCCAGTACTTTCCGCCAATGCGTTCCGGAAAGAGCGCCATTGCCTTCGAATTAAACGGCGTTACCGGATGTTTTTCGATCTTTTTGAAATCTTTAGTTATCGCAACTCCTACGCGTATGCCTTCCGGAGAAAGTGGGAACCGAGAGAGCGCCGTATAAAAAATATAATATTTATCCCCGAGCTTTGTAACGCGGGGGTCTTCGCATCCGTAGCGGTCCCAATCTTCTTCCGGTAAAATAAATTGTCTTCGTTTTTTGAAATGTATGCCGTCCTTGCTTTCGGCAAGCCCGATGGACGACACGCGAAGTTGCGTTCCCGCCTCGGCATGAAAATGGAGAGAAGAAACCGCACGGTATAAAAGATTGATGGTGTGGCCTTTTCGAACCGGACAGCAGTTGAAAACTGCCTCCGCTTCCCACGGATGGTCTTTGTTGGGAAGCAATATCGGGTTTTCATCGGAGCGGCGAGCTATGCTCATTTCATTTTTGACTTGTGTTTTTTGAGTTTTGGAGTTTTGCTTTTCATAAGAGCCTCGATGAACGTATCGAGGTTTACCGTTCCGACGCAGACAACCGTATCGGCTCCGCCATAGTACACAAAAAGCGTTCCGTTCATCACGACTGCTCCGCATGGGTACGCAACACCGGCCTTATGTCCGGCGTTCTCATACCATTCGGCCGGTTCCAGTATTGGAGCATCCGAGCGGGCAATGACGCGTTCCGGATGCGTGAGGTCAAGGAGCATCGCTCCTATTTTATATTGAGAGGCGTCTTTATTATCCACGGCATAATAAATAAGAAGCCAGCCGTATTTTGTCTTGAGAGGAGGTGCTCCGGCGCCGATTTTTCGGCTGTCCCATTTATTTTTACGAACAGGAATAGTATATTCTCCTTTCAGATGAGTTCCGTGCTTGAATTCAAGATCGTCAACATAGTCAAGGAGAATATTGGGAAATATCCTGTGCAAGATAACATACTTCCCCCGGATAATCTCGGGAAACAAACATCCGCTTTTGTCGATAACGTCTGGAGGAGAGATTATTTTTGAACCTGCCCACTTCCAGCGTTTAGCAAGAAAATCGTCAAGCTTAATTGAAGTAAGTGCGATCCGCGGCGGACTCCATCCGTCAAATGATACATATACCATATATACCGTATCGCCTATCACAGTAAGGCGCGGGTCTTCGCATCCTCCGCATCCTCCCCCGGAAATATACTGCATTGCCTCATAGGAAACCGCGCTATCTTTTTCGGGGCGTCGTCCACAAATAAAAACCGGTTTGTCCGAACGAAAGTCAATAGTGATACCATCCGTGCTTTCGGCGTGTCCTAGGCGGGATACTCCGTCGCTTCCCAACGCACGATAGAGCAATTGCACTTTTCCCCCCTCAAATATAGCGGCGGGGTTGAATGTCTGATAAGCTTCCCAATCGTGTTCGCGCCGGGGAGAAAGGATCGGGTTTTCACCCGGCTTTACGAGACGTCCGTCATGATCTTTTTTAATAAGTATAACGTCGCGGGGCGTTCTTACTCCAGCGAATCTTTTTTTTTGAAAAATTTTCTTTTGTTTTATCTTTTTCCTTTGCGCTCGTATCGCACTAGCCTTTGGCATTCTTTTCGGCTTTACTTTCACTGGTTTCTTAAAATTATTCTTCAAAAAAGGTTTCCTTTTTGCCATATGTGTTTATAACTTGTAAGCGCTAAATCCCCGCTTCTCTCCTTATGATAAACCTAACATGAGAACACTTCAACAGAGTAATCCACTCTTTACCGATACTAAAAACCCAGTAAAAGAGCCAAAATTTCAATTTTTTATGAAGTTAGGAAATATAGACTGTCAAAAAGCTCAATTACTCATTTTTTCGGCTCTTTACCAGGATGAGCTTTCCGAGTAGCGTCAGTTTTCAAGTGATAGCGTTTTGACGATAACGTCCCAGTAGTCAGTCAAAATGATATCTTTTGGGTCGTTATAAACGACTGCAACCGAATAAAGCCATGCTCCGCTATTAAACGCAATACTTTCCGCCTGGCGTAGTCCGGCTCGATGGTATAAAAAGGCAGGAACCCCGCTATTTTCCCTTCTCGTATCCGCTTATTTTCGACGCTATCAAGCGTCAGAGTAAGAACATGATACGCTCGGATAGCAGTACCTACCTCTTTTTCTTCAAGAAAATATTTTTTTGGATACTGGAATGAAAGTCCATATATCGGATTTGAATAGACACTACGGGTATTGTCCGGGGACAAAATTTTTTTACGTGCTAGACGGTGGAGGGAAAAAAATAACTAATAAAATAGCGCCCGCAAGAAAGACTCCGGATATTCCGACTATTATAATAGTATTTTTAGAGTTCACACCCGTTAAAACGTGCCGCCACAAGAAGATGCGAGTGCTGTGTGCGTTCGTTTCATGAAATTTTCACAAAGATTCCACATAAGCCGATTCTGGGCGAGTTAGATCCAACGCCGGACTTTTTTCTTATAAAAACTGTATTCCTCGCCGAATTTTTTTTCGAGATACTCTTCTTCGTCCCGGACAATTCCGAGGTCTATCACAAGCAAAACGAGAATGAGTAAAATAAGCGGCCAGTTGCTGTTTATTGCGAACGCTGCCCCGCTATAGATAAGAGTATAGCTTACGTACATCGGATTTCTGCTGTATGCATACGGCCCTTTGGTCAAAAGTTTTCCCACCGCTTTAAAACGGTGACTGACCTTGTTTGCCTCAAACTCCTTGATGGCCAGGCGCACAATAAATATGCCGGAAAGCACTAATGCCAGGCCGAGGACCGCTCCCGCCCATCTCACCGAAAAAATCGGGAATGGCAATAAAAAATCAAGAACGATTCCTAAAACAAGCATAAAGCCGTAAAAATATGGCGGTAAAAACGGCGGAACGGGCCCGTTTTCCGATGCGTTTGTGTGTTTCTCCATATGCTCCATTATACAGCTTCGCTTATTTTTATTCCACAAATTTGCCATATAAAAAATATCCCCCGTTGTGGGATATTTTTCTTATAGTGAGATTTAATAATTCACAAAGTTGCTAATTTTTGCCTGAGTTTTTAAGGAAGCAACCCATTCGCCCGCAGCCTGGTTGAATTTCTGGTTTTTCAGCTGGTCCTTAAGCTGGGTTTGTGCCATAGCCTCCTGTCCTTTCGGAACCTCAATCTTATTATCGAGAATATATTTTGCCACTTCGTCGTCAGAAACCTGAATTTTGTCCGCAAGAACTTTTTCTACCGTGAGTTTTAATGTGAGTTGCTTTGTAAGGTCTTCGCGCGTCATGCCTTGGCCCTGCAGAGCCGCATCAAGCGTTCCTCCTTGCGCCTGAAGACTGGACTCGATAGTTTTTATCTGAGCGTCAACCTCGTCGGGTGTTACTGACACACCACTTTTTTGAGCAGCGCCGTTAATGAGCTTTTGGGTTATCATGGCATCAAGAACTTTTTTGCCGGATTCCTTTTCAAGCTCCTGAATCACGGCGAACCGGCTTATGGGCTGGCCATTGACCATTGCCGCAACAAAATATCCTTTATACATATATGCGAATGCGCCGATTACAACGACAACCGTAACGAAAATGGCGACTTTTTTATTGAATTTCTTCAGCATTGTAGTGATGCGTGAGCGAGGTTCAGGTGCTGAGGCAGAACTCGCCGGTGCTTGTTCATTATTCATGGTTAAATTTTATTTAACAATTAACAACTGAAACGATAGACCGTTTTCCAGCATAGCACAATCGCCCCCAAAATGCTAATTACAGGAAAATTTGTTCGACCTATTGGTAAAACGAGTTTTAAATTGTAATACATTAAACCAGTTTATTTTTCTAAGTCAAGAACCTCGTCAATCCGTATCTTTTGTACAAACTCCGGAACGTGGCTTACGAGCACCAGGGCGCCCTGATATTTATTAAGCGCCTCGGCGATGACCGGAATATGGCGAAAATTCATGTGATTGGTCGGCTCATCCAAAACAAGCAGTCCCGGCTTTTGCAATACAAGGCGCGCCAATGCGACAAGACCTTTTTGCCCCTCGGAAAGATTGCCTATCTTTGTGCGGATAAGGTCTCCTGTTATCAAAAAATTTGCGGCTGCGGCGCGAAGGTCTTCTTCGATAAGCTTTTCCATCACGCAAGAAAGCGAGTCATACACCGTATCCTCAAAATTAAGCATTGAAAAGTCCTGCCGATAGTAGCCGATGCGAACTCCGGATGTGACGACAGCGCCTTTTGAGGTTCCAAGAGCGATTGACTCAAGGAGCGTTGTCTTGCCAGTACCGTTTGGCCCCATCAGAAGCAGTCGGTTGTTTTTGTGCAAAGAAATATCGGCCTCTCTGGTTACTGTTTTATGATTTCTGACCGCCGTATATGATGTAATCCGCAAAATCACCCCGACGAGATCCGCTTGAAACGGAATAGTAAAGTGTCTGATCGTTTTGTCCTCTTTTCTGATATCAACTTTTTCTTCTTCAAGTTCGGCCGCAAGATCCCGCATGCGTTTTGCCACAAGCCGCATCTGCCCTCCCTTAAAGGCGAACTTGTTAGCCTGTTCTTTTTTCTGCTGGATCTCTTTCGCAAGCATGGCATTTTTTCTGTTCTCTTTTTCAATGCGGGCGGAAATATCGGCGACGACATTAAAGTAGTTGCCGGCATACTGCTCTATTTTTTTCGTATAAACGCTCAAATAGAGAACGCCTTCCGTGAACGCGTTAAGAAAATCCGCGTCATGCGAAATGACAATGCATGATTTTTTATAGTTAATAAGAAAGTCGGTAAGGTGGGCGATACCTGCCTTATCAAGATTGTTTGTCGGCTCGTCAAGCAGCAGGAGGTCCGGATCCTGGATAAGAGCGGAGGCCAGAAGAAGGCGCGCCTGCTGTCCCCCGGAAAAAGATTTTATCTTCCTTTCATGCTCCGCCTTAAGGTTTACAACTTTCAGCACGGCATTAATCTTAGGATCGATATCATACACTTTATTTTCGAAACATTTTTCAAAAAACTCACGAACCGTGAATTCGCGCTGGTCTCGCGAAACAACTTGCCTGCTAACGGCAGTTGTAAGATCCGGCGCTATATGAATGAGCCCTGAATCCGGTTTTATAGCGCCCGTGACCAGCTGAAAAATAGTGCTTTTTCCGGCACCATTTTGCCCCATAAGCGTAAGTTTTGCTCCGCGGCGAATTGTGAAATCAACCTCTGTTAAAAGCGGGTTTGTATGGCGGTATCCGAATGATACCTTTTCGAACCTGACTATAAGTTCTCCGCGAGACATATATGTCGCATTAAAAATAAAAACTATGAATTAATTGCATCAAGTAGTTCAGGGAACTCTTCTGTCTTCATATCGCCTAACGTATAGTGTCCACTGCCGTTCAATTCAATAACTTCGCCCCCCAAAGCTTTATGGAATATTTTCAAGCTTTCCTTTGATCCACAGCATCCAGTGTTTGTCGCATGTCCGCGTTTCCGGCCTCATTGATTCTTCCGCCTTCGACGGACACCCGTGGATGATATAAATAGTTTTCCTGCCGGGTAAATCAAAATTCTGCATGCAAAGGTTGAAACCTTTCTGGAGGCGTTCAATTGTATTTTTAAGAGCGTTATATTTTTCTCTAGTATCTTCCCATTTTTCCACTCGTGCTCGCTCATGCTCTCCTAAAATCTTATCCTTTGCTATTTCCTTTAATTTCTCCCTCGGCCAGCCGCGAACCATGTCCTCTAGATCCTGCTTCTTTTGCTCGATCAGTGACTTTATATTTTTGCAGTTTTGGCTGTCATCGTGTTTGCTGTCGTTGTTACTTTAAGATCTCTTGCCTGAACGCATACGCCGTGCGGCATATGTTCCAGCGGCAATCGCGGCCGAGCCGATCATTATCAGCGTCCAAACACTCATGCCGGGCGTTCCAGGTGTTTCTGGGCTTGCTGGCGGAGCATTTTGAGGCTTCGGGGGTGTGGTTTGAGTCAAAACCGGGGCCGAGACTGCTGAAGACGACGCTAGAGTTGCCGGTTTTTGTGAAACAGGTTGTGGTCTTACTACGTCTTCTGATGTGGGTGCTTCAGGTGAAAGGGTCATAGGTTGGGTCTGAATCATCTCTGCTCGCGTGGAGGCAGATGAGGTGGCAACGTGCGCCGGAGACGATAAACCAGTGGTGGCGGAATCAGATGTACCCAAAGAACCTGTTCCATCGGACGGCGCTGATTGAGCAAGAAGAGTAAAAACCGGAGTTGCGACAAAGGCGAGCGTTAAAAAGCCTAAAATAAATTGCGCAAAGAGTGTGTTGCATTTCATAAACCTATTTTAGTTTTTTATACTTCTTTTTTATCAGCGCTCTTAAAATTTTCTTAACTTTCTCAATACTTTCAAAATCGTGAATGGAAAAGACCCGGGCAGTTAGCTTCCGCTTCTTCAGTAAAGAAATTTTCTTTTTCAGTTCAGCGGGCACAATCATGTCGCTCTTGCTAAAAAATACGTATTCTTTTTTCTTGAGCAGGGTCTTGTTGTATGCCCCAAGCTCTTTTCGGATGACCCTGTAATCCGCGTATGGGTCCACGGACTCCGCCGAAATAATGTGAAAAAGAATGTTGGTGCGTTCAATATGGCGCAAGAATTTGATACCGAGTCCTTTTCCGCCGGAAGCCCCCTCTATCAGACCGGGGATATCGGCAAGTATCAGTTCAAAATACACTCCAAGATTTGGCTCAAGAGTAGTAAAGGAATAATTCGCGACCTTGCTTTTAGCCGCCGTCAGCTCATTCAGCAGGCTTGATTTACCGACGTTCGGGAGTCCTATAAACCCGACATCGGCAATAAGCTTCAACTCAAACCGGAATATATACGCCTCGCCTTCTGTTCCGAACTTGAATTGCCGGGGCGCTGTATTTGTGGAGGAGCGAAAAAGGAAGTTCCCCTTGCCTCCTCTTCCGCCGCGCGCGAGCAACACGCGCTCGCCGATCGATGTGATGTCAAAACTGCTCCCCGTTGTAAGGTTATGGATGACCGTTCCTACCGGGACATAAAGCGTTAAGTCTTCCGCATTGATTCCATCGCAAAACTGGCCTCTGCCGTCCTGGCCGTTTTCAGAATAAAATTCTTTGCTAAAACGGTACTTACTCAAAATACCGAGGTTTGATACCCCTTCAACATAAACATCGCCGCCCTCACCGCCTGATCCGCCTGCCGGGCCGTATTGATGAAGGTTTTTGTTGAACGCAACAGCGCCTCTTCCGCCACTTCCAGCCCGAACTTTAATTGTGATGTCGTCTATGAACATGTGAAATTTGCTTTAGATAAAAAACGGCTTAGGCCAAGCCTACGCCTACATACTCTAACGTATAGAACGCCGTGTCTCTGCTATGAAAGGTTATACGGCATTTCCTCCTCCTGAAAGCCAATCCATGAGCTTTTTCCGGTGCTGGGCAACAGACCACTCATCGCCGTGCTTAAAAAGCGTCGGATGCGTGCCCTGAAATTTTCTCAACATTGCGGTAGAAGCGCGCGGAAAGCCCGAAGGTATGGTTTGATTATATGACGCTAAAAATACCGCAAGCGGTGTTCGTATCAGGGTCAGTTCATATGCTTCGTTTTTCTTTTTCATGCCTTGCTATCATACAATAAACCAACCTAAAAATCAATAGCAAAAAAATCTTGCTGGAGGGCTTGGAGAGTTCCCGCCTTCTACAGTATTTCTCGTTATTTTTAGCCTAATTCCCAATAAATCTGGTCCTTAACTGGTGCCGCCCAAGAAAGCAATTTGCGGCTTCTATATTTTATTCATCAAACCCTTTTTTATTACATAATCAATCTTGCCGTCACCGGGCCCGTGAAAATAGTCCTTCATGCTCAAAGCGTCAACTATAAGAATATCGGCCTGCTTGCCGGGTTCAATGCTCCCCACTTCTGACGCGCGGTTTAAGGCATACGCGGCGTTAATAGTTACCGCATTCAAGCATTCCTGATAATCCATGCGGAAAAAACGCAAGGCAAGATCCGCGACAAGCTTCATGGATATAACAGGAGAACTACCAGGATTATAATCGGTGGCCAAAGCTAAAGCCACATCGGCTTTTTTTATTTTTTTTACTGTTTCCTGAAAATACGGAATTTTTTTCCACTCCATAAGATGCAAAAGCACCCCGGGAAGAAGGACGACTGGTATTCGGCTCTTTTTTAAGTATCCGATATCGGAATCGTTCAAAAAATCGCAGTGGTCAGCACTTGCCGCCTTATATCGCGCCGCTACGGCAGCACCGCCGAAATGAGCGGTTTGTTCGGCATGAATGCGCAACTTAAATCCCAATCTTCTTGCTTCAGAAAAAATTGCCGTTGTCTCTCCGGCGGTAAAACCGAGCGGGTCGCAAAAAACATCGCAGTATTCAGCCAGGTCCTTCGCCCACACCACCGGAAGCATTTTTTCAATAATTAATTTCAGATAGGCAGAACGATTATTTTGATATTCTAACGGCACTGTATGCGCTCCTAAAAATGTGGCAACAATATCTTGTTTGGCCGTCTTTTTCAACCGCTTAATAACCCGCAAAATTTTAAGCTCGTCCTCCGGCGTCAGGCCATAGCCGCTTTTTATCTCAACAGTAGTCGTTCCCAAACGGAACATTCGCTCAAGAGTATCCTTCGCCTGAAAAAAAAGTTCATCTTCGCTCGCCCTCCTGGTTTCTCCCACCGTAAAATGAATTCCGCCTTTTTTTTTATGAAGTGATTTGTAGCTTTGTCCTTTAAGCTTCAATCGATATTCCTCGGCTCTGGAGCCGGCAAAAACCAAATGGGTATGGCTGTCAATAAAGCCCGGCAGAATAATTTTTCCAGAAGCGTCAAAAATACGGCTAGCCCATTTTTTCTTAAACCGTGCCAGAATATTTTCTGTTTTTCCGACGGCAACAATTTTTTCTCCGTCAACAACAAGAGCCCCATTTTTAATAACGGAACAGGTGCTGAAATTTTTGCCGGCGTTCGGACCGCTTTCTAATGAGCGGCATGTTACAAGCTCATGTGCGTTTTTGATGATCAGCATGTCAGGCCTGGTATTTTAATATTTTTTTCTTTTGCGGTTTCAATAGCTCTTTCTTCACCGCTGTCCGCGTGGCGCGCAACTCCTATTCCCGGGTCAACCGTCAAAACCCGCTCAAGACGCTTAGTTTTTTCTTTGGTTCCGTCCGCCACAATCACCATACCTGCATGCAATGCATTTCCTATCCCAACGCCTCCGCCGTGATGAAAAGAGACCCAAGAAGCGCCGTTGGCGGTGTTAAGCGCAAAATTAAGCAGGGGCCAGTCAGCAATCGCGTCAGACCCGTCCTTCATTCCCTCGGTTTCGCGATACGGACTAGCCACCGACCCGGAATCAAGGTGGTCGCGTCCGATAACAACCGGAGCCGAAACCCTGCCCGAGCTGATAAGGTCGTTTAACGCTAAACCGAACTTTGCCCGTTCTCCGTATCCAAGCCAGCAAATTCGCGTTGGCAATCCGATAACCGGAACTTTTTTCTGAACTTTCTCGACCCACCTCTTCAGCCCGATGTTTTCCGGGAACGTCTTTAAAAGCAGATCATCAACAAGGCGCTGGTCCTCCGTCTTGCCGGACAAAAATGCCCAGCGAAACGGACCTTTTCCTTCGCAAAAAAGAGGCCGGATATAGGCAGGTACAAAACCGGGATACAAAAATTCTCCTTGTTCGTTTTTTACGACAAGCCCCCCTTCCTCCGCCTGAATTCTAAGATTATTTCCGTAATCAAAAACAATCGCTCCCCGCTTTTGCATCTCAAGCATTGCCGAAACATGCATAACGACTGATTCGCGGGCTCTTCGCTCATATTCCTTCGGGTTCTTTACTCGTAACAGGTCAAGCTCGTTAAGGTCTCCGGTCGGAACATAGCTTAAAATGTCATGCGCAGGCGTTTGGTCGGTTACAATATCCGGAATTATCCCCCGCTGTAACAATTCCGTATGAACTTCCGCCGCGTTCCCGACAAGCCCGATGGAACGAGGAATACGCATATCAACCGCTTCCTTTACAAGCCGCAGCGCTTCGTCCAAATTTTCCGACAACATATCGCAGTATCCTTCGCGCACTTTTTTTTCAATCTGCTCCTTTCTTACTTCCACATCAAGTAAAACCCCCTCATTCATGGTTACCGCCAAAGGCTGCGCTCCGGACATTGATCCCATGCCGGCGGACAAAACAAATTTTCCCGCCAGCGAATCCTGGCCAAAGTTGGTTTTAGCGCACGCCCTAAAGGTTTCGTATGTCCCCTGCAAAATTCCCTGTGTCCCGATGTAAATCCAGGAACCGGCGGTCATCTGCCCGTACATCATAAGGCCCAAGCGGTCGTATTCATTGAAAATTTCCTGTGTACCCCACCTTGGCACAATATTGGAATTAGCAAGAATTACCCGCGGAGCGTCTTTATGGGTCGGAGCGACATAAACCGGTTTTCCGGATTGAATGCATAGAGTTTCGTCTTCGCGAAGGTCTTTGAGCGCTGAAACTATCTTATTGAATTCATGCCAGTTACGCGCCGCGCGCCCGGCACCTCCGTAAACAATAAGCTCTTCCGGTTTCAGCGCCACATCCGGGTCGAGATTATTATAGAGCATTCGCAGTGCCGCCTCTGTGTCCCAGGTTTTGCATTCTTTTTCGGGCCCCGTGCTAGCTTTGATGGGAAAGGCGGGTCGTTCAGCCATGTGCATCGGCCGCCCGTATTTTTCCAATTCCTCTTTAATATCACATGAACAAGAATTCATAGTTATTTTATTAGTGAGCGGCCTGTTAAAAATTGGATAACAATATTTGTAGCCAGCCTGCTCGTTCTATTATCAACATCATAACGCGGATTAACTTCAACAACTTCAAAAAGTTTTACTTTTTGATTAAGTCCGGCTAAATACGCGAACTGCAGAATGTCTTCCGGAAAAAGGCCGTCGGGGCTGGGGGCGCTTGAGCCCGGGGCGAATGCTTGAGCGACAGAATCAATATCGATGCTGACGAAAATCATCTTACAGCGCCGAGTTGCCTTTTCAAAGCTTTTAAATTCGGCAATAACCCCTTTTTCTCTTATCTCGGAGAGAGAAACTATTTTCGCACCCTGCTTTTTAAGCCAGCGCTCATGAATAACTGAATTGACCTGTCCCTGAATTCCTGCTTCCCAAAAATTATTTCCGGGTAGAATCTTATCCTCAATCAGCCGGCGATAGGGGGTTCCGCTTGTGATCTTTCCGCCCCGCGTACTTCGTACGTCAAAATGCGCATCAATACTCATTCCTCCGAGAGTTTGCTTTCTGCTCCTTTGGAGTGCCGAAACCGTTGCATATGTAATATCGTTTCCTCCTCCAAGCGCGATAATCGTGTCAACCAATCCATCATAAGCTTTTGCCATTACGCCGATAACAGCCGCATAGGTCCGCAAACTGTCCCGGAAAAAAACTTTCATATTTCCGAGGTCGGCAATTTTTAATTTAGACAGGTCCGCCTTCTTTTCACTATTGCATGCCGTCCCGTATCGCTTAAGCTGGCTGCGGATGGTGTCAGGCGCTCGTGCGGCCCCCGGCCGTCCTCCTGAAAGTTGCACACCATAATCAAAAGGTATTCCGATTATTCCGATATCAATTTTTGTTCTCCCATCCCAATTCGCAACAATATTTTTAAGGCGCAGGTCGTCCAAATCAGACTGCTTCTCATAAATGGCCGCGGTGGATTTCTTCAATAATTTAGTCATAATGAAAATAGCCGTTTTGAATTGATTCCGTTAACACTTCGATATCTTTGCTCAGCCACCTGTCGTTTTTGAGTTCCGAAACAATAGCCCTCGTTTTCCGGTGAAGAGTTTTTGCTGCAGGACTAAAGTCGGAAAAAACGCGTCCATTGGCATCTTTCGCCATATCCATCGCCTGAATAGCTGTTAAAATCTCCACGGCCAATATTTTTTCACAATTTTCAAGAATTTTTTCAGCTTTTGTTGCAGCAGTCATGGCCATGGATACGAAATCTTCCTGGTTGGCAGATACCGGCAGAGATTGAATGCTTGCCGGATGAGCTAAAACCAAATTTTCGGCAACAAGCGCGGCAACAAGATACTGCGGAATCATGAGGCCGGAATTCAATCCGAAGTCATGCGCAAGAAACGGCGGCAAGCCGGATAGCGAGGAGTTCAGCAATCTTTCAATTCTTCTCTCAACAACTTTTCCGAATGCGGCAAGAGCGATTCCGGCGGAATCGAGCGAAAAAGCCAAATTCTGGGCATGAAAATTTCCTCCGGAGGCTACTCTCACTCCTGCTCCGGATGGGAAAAATAGCGGGTTATCGGTTACGGAATTCAATTCAACCTCCGCAACGTCCCTTGCTTTTTCAATTTGCTCCCAAATAGCTCCGTCAATCTGCGGCGCGCAGCGAATTACATACGAAGCCTGAATTTTCTTATTCGGCCGATCGCAACGTCTGCTTCCATGAAGAAACTTTCTGAGAAGCCGAGCAATGGCTACTTGCCCCACATGCGGCTTCAGGGAATGCAAGTCCGAGTCAAGACTTTTCTTTGAAGCGCCCAGAACCTCAAAGATGACTGCTGTCAGACGCGCTGACAAAAATAAAAGTTTTTTAGCCTTTTCCAGGGTAAACGCGGCCTGCGCGGTCGTAACATCGGTTCCGTTTATCAGGCTCAAGGCTTCCTTGGGCTGTAACACGTGATTGGAAATGCGAAGACGGTGCAATATTTTTTTTGTCGGAACAATTTTGCCGTTCATCATGGCGCTACCTTGTCCAAGAAGCAAAAGCCCTAAATGAGCCATTGGGATAAGATCGCCGCTCGCTCCCAAAGACCCCCTGACGGGAAGCAGAGGGGAAACATTGTTATTAAAAAGAATAACGAGTTTTCGAATAAGTTCCGCCGTAACTCCGGAAAAACCCTTAGAGCGCGAGTTAATAATCAAAAATAAAGCCCCGCGGCTTACGCGTTCTTCGAGATATGGAGAGGAACCGCACGCGTGGCTTAAAATAATATTTTCTTGAAGGCGGTACAAATCCTTTCCCTGAAGAGTAACATCGCACAGGTCCCCCACCCCGGTATTTACGCCGTAAATAATTTTACCGGCGCCGATAAGCTTTTGAAGGGATGAGGCGACGCGATTGATTTTTGAACCAGCTGACTTTTCAAGATACAGGCGGGTTTTTGGTCCGCTCATGCCAATAAAATCAGCTATGGTTAAATTTCGAATTGGAATGTTATGCATAATTGTAAAACGCGAATACACAAAAACCATATCATTTTTTCGCAAAAAAAGCACGCCGGGAAACCTCTTCACGGCGAATTATGGCGGGAAAATAGGCAAATCCCAGCTACTTTGACAAGAACTCAAAACCCGGCGCACGATTGCCGGGTTTTGTTTATACGCTGAACGTGTCATGCGAAGAATATTCCTCAACTATTCCGTTTTGCACTTTTTGCACATGTCTTGGGCTGTGCCGGCGGGTACATAGGAACACGAAGGAACGGACCGGAATTGAGAGCAAATCTCCGGAGTTGGCGCAAATCCCGCGGGCGGGTTACCTTCGGTTTCTCCGCCGGCTCCTGGCGGCGGCATGCCTCCTGCCGGCTTAAAGTTAGAAACGCATTCTTGTATCAATTTCTGAACGTCCGCCTCGCCGCTTAGTTCTCCGCTTTGCATCTTTGCGCTCATGCTGCCAAGTTTTGATTCTACGCAACTTTTGATTTCCGGCGGGGCGCTTTTTAATCCTTCATCCATTTTCTGCTGCATCGCCGCAACACCTGCCTTCGCACATTCCTGCATGGCCGATCCGATTTCGGGGCCGATATTCACATCCTCGCCGCTTTGTATTTTTTGCACTGTGTCCGCGCCGAGTTTTTCAGTTATGCAAGATCTCACTTCCGGTGGCATCTTACTTAAACCGTTCTTAAGCTTGTTCATCCCTTCCGATTTCATTGCTCCGAAGCATTTTTTGAGAACATCTCCGTTTTCCGGGGTTGGCGCTTCGCCATTTTTAATTTTTTGAAGCCCGTCTTCACCGAGGCCGTTTTGCAAGCACTGCAATGCGGCCGGTGTCGCCTGATCCAATCCCTGCTTTAATTTGGCTTGAAGTTGGGGCATGACCTTATCGAAACAGCCCTTGATGGTATCCCCGGTTTGCGGTCCGGGAGTAAAAGACCCGTCCTGAATTTTCGTGACAATATCCTGCCCAAGATTGTCCTTAAGACACGAAATCGCTTCCTGCGGCATCTGGTCCAAACCGGAACGAAGCCGGCCCATGCCCTCCCTCATCTCTTTCAGCTTATCGGGTGGAATTAGATTATATTTCTGGGCAAAGTCAAAACATTCTTGCTGGTGCGTTTTTGCGTTGCAGTATGTTTCGCAGGAATCCTTTGACTTGCACCCGCCCGGGCCTTTTCCGCCGGTAATCCTCGCCATAGTTGCGTCTTCCTTGCTCATGAATCCCGCCTTCTCGGCAAAATTGACGCATTCCGTGTTGTTGCTTGAATCATCGCAGAATTTCTGGCAATCCGCTTTGGTAGTGCATCCACCCGGTGTCTGCCCGCTTTTTATGAATGGCAGGACCTTTTCCGCTTCAGCGGCCTCTTGGTCGGAGATAAAACCGGCTTTTTTTGCGAACGAAAGGCATTCTTCGACATGGGCCGAGTCCTTGCAATATGATTCACAGGAATTTTTATCCGTGCAGCCGCCCGGAAGTGTCGCGCCTTTTTTGAGCGCGCTCAAAACTTTTTGCGCTTCAGCCAACTGGTCCCCGCTTGCAAAATTATGTTTTTGAGCGAAAGAAATACATTCTTCCAAGTGAGCAACGCCCTCGCAATAACTTCGGCAGGAAGCCTCGTCTTTGCATCCGCCGGGACCCGCTCCGTTCAAAACATCGGCGAACTTCTTGGCCTTCTCTGCGTCTTCCGGAGAAATTATGTTATTTTTCGCGCCGTAATCCGAGCATGCGGCATAATTTGCCTGTTTTCCGCAATAATCCCTGCAAGCATTTTCGTCGCCGCAATTTCCCAATTCGGCGATCGGATATCTGCTCAAGACCTGAACGAGGATCTGCCTTCCGGCTGTTTTGCCGTTATTTTTAATTTCCAGTTTCATGCTCGACGCGCCGCCGACAAGAGATGATATGTTCCATTCGTATAAATAAGCCTGTCCGGGATCAGTGAGTACCTGATACCCCCCGCTCGCTGCGGTATTATTCACGGAAAAATTCTGGCTGTAAAACAGCATCCAGCCGTTCTCCGACCGGTAAGGAAAGGTCCGGCCGTCTTTAAACGTAAAACTCGCGCCTTTATTCAAAAGAGATGAGATCACGGGCTTGCCGTTCACGTATACTTCCATTGCATAGTTCCCGCCGGCCGGTACGTCTCCGGTAATACGCGCAACCAGTCTCAACGCGCTCATCGGCTGCACAGTTGTCGTCCATGACGAACCCACGGCAATTCGCTCTACTTCCGCCTGAACCATAGGAATTGGGCTCGCAAACGACACAAGAGCAAACAATAGACTTCCCATGAAACCCATTCCGGCAAGTAATCCAAAAATTAAAAAAGGTTGTTTTTTCATGTTTGTATTTAGAATGGATTAACGTAACCGTTATTATACGGATTTAAGTCGTTCTTGATCGGATTGGTATCGGGAATTTTCGTTCCGGGATTCTGCTGGATTTCGCTATATAGTTGCCCGCCCAAACCGGATGCTGGTTCGACTGCTGTTTCGGTAGATACTCCTCCCGGCGTTCCGGCGTTATTTTGCCCTGTTAAGCCTGCGGGTTTTCTTGTTAAGAAAAACCCTGCGGTGGCCGCGAGAGCAATAACGACAGCCGCAATAATTAACATTTTCTTCATATTTTTATGTTACCGATAACATATTTTCTTTACTCCTTGTTTTATCATGCGTCTAAAAGCTGATGTATTACATATGTATAAGTATATCAAAAAATAATATAAATGTGGAATACCAAGACGCCCATCGGTTTCCGACGGCAAAAAACTCACCTTAATGCCGTCGCTATACTATTGGGTTATTTTCTGTAAAGTGATACAATAGCAACGTACTACGTAACAGGAAAGCATGATAGCAAACAAAACATACCTTAGCGGAATAAAACTGGCATTTATTGCCGCGCTCATAAGCGGTTTTTCCGTATTTATCAATAAGTTCGGGGTCGGGCTTTGGGCAAATTCATCCGCCTACACAACCGCAAAAAATCTAACGGCGGCAGTCTTTCTTACGGCACTTCTCCTGCTGTTAGGGAGGGTTTGTGAACTGCGCCGTCTCTCACGAGGAGAGTGGTTCAAGCTCCTAGTGATCGCGGGCATCGGCGGGTCAGTTTCGTTTCTTTTATTTTTTAAATCGCTAACTATGGTATCCGCAACCGAGGCCGCCTTTATTCATAAGACTCTTTTTATCTGGGTCGCGATTTTAGCATATCCGTTTCTTAAGGAGCGGCTTGGCATCGTTCAAATTTTGGCACTTTTTGTAATGCTCTATGCAATCTATATTTCCGGAGCCCCCGCAACATGGTCCTTCGGCAGAGGAGCGGCCATGGCGCTTGGAGCGACAATTCTTTGGGCCATAGAAAGCATAATCGCGAAAAAAATTCTTAGTAGCGTATCAGCGCTTACCGTCGCGTGGGCGCGAATGTTTTTTGGCTCTTTCTTTTTGGTCGTCTGGCTTCTCTCTACGGGAGAAATATCAACTATCATCCCCTCATCACTTTATCAGGGAATGCTGGCGATTGTCGTCGGGATCGTTCTTTTCGGATATGTGTTCAGCTGGTACTCGGCACTCGAGAAAGCTCCGGCAACGGTAGTAACTTCAATCCTTGCGCTTGCCTTTCCTATTACTGCCGTTCTTGACGGAGTTATAGTAAATCACTCATTCCCATTAAAAGTAGTTCCGTCTATTTTGCTGATGCTTGCAGGAATACTTTTGATAACAAAACAAATTGAATACTACTATAGCAAATTCATTAAAAAAGGGCTGGTTTTCTCGGCCTGAAGCGGACGGTCTGCTTCGCTGTAGCAAATATGCCTTTGGCCCGAACCGCCTTCACTACTGCGGTCCCGATGCGAATCGGGAAATTTTGGCGTACATGCAAAATGGCGCAGAGGACCCGGGGCTCGAAAAACTATTGCAGGCTTTTCGCACTCTTTATCCGTATCTCAAACTTATTGCTGACGCGAATAGCATACGGGATCCGTTCAACCCCAGGGTTGTTGATGCCTATTGGATAGGAAATGAGTTATTGAAGAATGCGGGAGAAAAAAGGCTTTACCGGCATCTCCTGGATAACCTTGATGTAAAAAAGAAAGTAGGGCGCCAGTCATTTGAGCTGGTTGAAGACATAATAAAAAAAGGCGCGCTTCCGCACCATTCGTTCCACGTATTAAGCATCTGGAAGCGAACGGGGAATCTTGATATTCCCCACACTCTTGAGAGTATGGATTCGTGCCGCATAAGCTGGGGCACGGTTTTAAACGCCGACGGGCCGTTCCTTGCGGTCAAAACCGAACCGCTCATATATGAAAACGGCAGACTGGCGCTTGGAAACCCAGAGACCAGAAGAATTCACCGGGACATTTCTTCTCCGCCTGATATTGAACAGCTAAAAAGCGGCGATATCATTACGATTCATTGGGGAGTTCCCTGCGAAGCAATCTCAAAAAAACAGGCAGCAACCCTAAAACGGTATACGCTTCATCATATCGCGCTTGCCAACTGCATAAAAAATCTTTAGAGATGTTGGATGAGCCTGCAAAACCCATGACGATACTTATTTTCGGCAACCCCGACCTTCTACAGGATTCCGTGCCACTCAAAATCCTTCCCCGCCTTTCGAAACAGTTCCCGAAAATTGAGTTTAAGGTCATTGACCCGAACGAGGACTGGAGCATACCGGAGGATATTACCGTCATTGATACCGTAATAAATATTAAGGAGCCTAAAATTTTTTCTGACATTGAGTCGTTTTCCTTGCCTCCCCGCCTAACCATGCATGACTTTGACGCGCTCACGAACATGAAATACCTTAAAAAAATCGGCAAGATTAAAAAAATAAAAATAATAGGCATCCCGCCGGAGATGCCTGAAGACACGGTGCTGGAATTTTTGACAGCTACGCTTCGTTCCAGTCAACCTTGAGGAAATGTGTGGCACAGCTCATGCATGGGTCGTATGCCCGGATAAGTTTTTCTATCTCGAATTGCATCTTTTCTTTCGGCGCATCGGGGAGGAGCTCGTTGACTAAATGATATATATCTTCCTCAATATTTACTTGGTTCTGCCCGGTGGGCACTACGATTTCTCCTTTTTTGACGACCCCGTCGCTTCCAAGAAAAATTTTATGATAGAGCGTTCCCCTCGGAGCCTCGATTACCCCAACCCCGACCGACTCTCTCGGCGGCTTTTTAATTACCGACTCGGGAACAAAATTGTTCACCCGCAATAACTCAATGGAACGGTCAAGCGCGTGAAGAATTTCTATCGCCTGCGCAAGGTTATTTCGGAAAATATCCGTTGACGGAAAAAGGTCAAGCGTCGCGCCAAGCGCTTCTTTGGTCAAGGGATGTAGCAAATTTTTTGCCAAATTCATGCGCGCGAGCGCTCCAACCATATAGGATTCTTCTTTATGCTTGTAGCCGGATGCCTGCGAATATGGAACAACGACCCGTTCCAAAAAGCCGTCAAAATTCTCTTTTGGGACGCATTCGCCCTTGCCGGTGTTGATGCATCCATGAATAAACCCGTACATGCCCCCCATCGGAACAAGCGCCATAAAATTTGTTTTCCGGTCAAAATGGAAGGGAGCATCTTTAAAAACATTGATCAGGCGGAGTACGGCAGGGCGAGCCGCTTCAAGTTTTTGAATCGCCTCTCCTACCCCGGCTTTTTCCGGAAAATGAATGAATCCGCCGACAACGGGATAAACCGCGTGAACACTGCGTCCGGCAACTAGAGTCGCAAGAAAATTGCCCGCGGCTTTTATTTGAAACCCGTCATGGAGCATCTGGTGCTCGAATTCATTGTTCTCGTCAAAGTCAAGAAACGCGTCTTTTCCGACGATATCAGGCATTGAAAAAAGGTACAGGTGCAGAGCGTGGTCCCGGATATTCAAGCCGTACATTGTAAGAGTCCGAAGAATATTCGTCTGCTCGGTCGGTTCTATCCCGAGAGCACTTTCGCACGCCTCAATACTTGCCAGGAGATGAGCGTTCGAACACGTGCCACAGATGCGGGCAAGCAGCTGCGGAATCGCAACAAGCGGCTTCCCTTGCATCGCCTGGGTAAAAAATCTTTTATATTCGGTTATTTTAAAGTGAACCTTCTCCGCCTTGCCGTTACGTATTTTTACTTCAAGCGAGGCAGAACCCTCAACTTTGGTAAGGCGGTCCATATTCAGGTCTAAATCAACGGTATGCATGATGATACAATAACAATTATTAGCCTCTTAATTCCTTGACCACCGTGCTCACAACTTCTAAAAATTTTGCCGGCTCCATCGGACATCCGGGCACATCCGCGTCAACTTTTACGACATCCGATACCTTAAGCACCTTCGGAAGAGCGCCGAAACGGGCTACCAAAAAATCTATTTCCGCCTGCTGTGCTTCGTTAAACGTATTTCTTTGGCCTGCCGGCATCCCAACAATAGCGCACGACCCCACAGCAACCAGTTTTTTTGATTTTTCCCGGACTTCTTTAAGCATGTGCTCCTGCTCGCTTGAAGCTATCGCTCCTTCAATGAACGCAGCATCAAGCTCGTCAAGTACATTATGGGATTTCAGAACACGCGCGTGCCGGAAATCAAACATCTTCTTCCACTCTTCCCAGTGATCATTCATAATTTCCGTCATTACAATGGTGTTATCCTCACAGCAGGAAAACGAAAACCAGCCTATCTTTATTTTAGCGAAAGCAGGAAGAGCATTTTCAATTTTTAGAGAATCTTGAGACATGAGATCGGGTTCTATGTAGTAAAATCCGGACCATACCGATACGCCAATTTTTGAACGCTCTTTTAACCGGTTGCGGCAAAACGGGAATGATTTGCCGGCTCAATAAAAAACTTTTGCCTCTTATAAAATAGCACATATCTGCCTGACACAAAAGTTTTCTTCCTTTTTCTCCCTATTGACAATCTATAATTTTTCTATTATAGTACATCTAGCTCTCTTTATACTCTCCCCCACACCATGCGCGACCAAGCATCGATCGTACGGCAGATATCGCTCGGCTGTTTAAGCGGCAATAAAACTTTCGAATTTGATGAACAGCACGACCGGACAAAGCCCATCCGCATGTGGTTCCAGGAATCAACCGAAGGGTTAGTCCTCTTCGTCGTATTCTACACCCAGGCCTGCCGATGGTCGCGATGCCTCGGGTGCTGCCTTCCTTCCGCCTGTTCCCAATTTCCGGTCATGTACAGGGATATTTTGAAACAGATAGATTTCGTTTTCAACGACCCAGAAGTCCGGGGGAGACAGCAAAACATCCGAAAGCTCATCGTGAGCAATAACGGTTCTGTCCTAGACCAGGCGACTTTTTCGTCAACTGCCCTCATCTATCTTGTACTTCAGTCAAATCTGCACTTTCCGAACCTTTCGGTGTTCAGTATTGAAACGCGCGTAGAGTATGTCGAGGTTGAGGAACTCGAATTTCTTGCGAGGGTCCTCGGGGAGGGTGATACGCCGACCGAGCTGGAGCTTGCGGTAGGATTTGAAGCGTTTGATGATCACATCCGCAACGGCGTCATGAAAAAAGGACTGTCAACGCAGGTATTCGAAAGGTTTGTGGCAAGCACGGTCAAATACCGCTTTCGCTTGAAGTGCTATCTTATGCAAAAACCTGTCCCCGGCATGACGGACGAGGAAGGCGTAAAAGATGTTCATGATGCGATTGATTATTTCTCAAGGCTTTCGGGCGGAGAGACAACCGCGGGCAAGCCCCACGTTCATATCGGCATCCATGTGAATCCTACCTACGCCGCTAAAGGCACGCTACTTGAAAAAGCATTTCTCGACGGTACGTATACGCCGCCAACTCTTCGCGACGTTGCGAGAGCAACGCTTCACGCCAAAGACCGGCCGCTTTCCGTGTTCATCGGTCTTTCCGACGAAGACCTCGCCATCCCGGGAGGTTCCTTCATTAGGCCGGGAGACGAAAAAAAACTTAAGGATCTGGAAATGTTCAACAAAACACAGGACTACGATATTCTGCGCGTCGTAGCCGAGTAAAAAAAGCTTCCCGCTCGGGAAGATTTTTTATTTTTTCGCGCAGGCAATTCTTAATCCAAGCTATTGGACTGCACCGGAATCTTTTAATAAATATCTCCTGCCCATATCATTTCCATCTGTTAGCGATTCAAAATAAAAATCCCGACAAGCTTGTCGGGGTTATGTGTAGCTCTTTCGGGCAATGAGGTAGTTATCTGCCCGTATAACTATAAATCCTGAACGTAGCACGTCTTCTTTTTCGGCTATGCGTACGATTGGCTGCGGTCCTATCTGGGGCATAACATAATAGCCACCGGACTTTAGCACTCGATAGGCTTCCGGATAGAATCCCCCGTTTGGTCTGTATCCTTCCGCTCCCATCATGATATAGATATCAAACGCGCTTTGCTCAAACGGCAAATTCTCAAAGTCGCCCCGCACAAAACTGTTTCCTCTTTGGCGAAGTTTTGCATACAAAAGAAGGTTTTGCTCTATATCGAGCGAAGTATAACCGTGTTTGATGCCAGCTCGAGCAAGTTCTGATGTTACTCCAACCGCAGTTAAGCCGGTGGCGGAGGCTGTTTCGAGTATTTTTAACGGCGCTCCAAAACGCGGTATATAGCCGGAAAGGTATCTTACGATTTTGCCTATTTCGACTGCCTTTTCATCAAGCTTGCAATCCAGGGCAAATCTTTCATATCTATCGGCATCCGAATAGTCGTTCGTCGTTGCATAAAAAATCATCTCCGCCATTACCCGGTCACCAAGCATCTGCCTTCCTATGCATTAAGAACGAACTCCACTATTTATACACCCTGCTAGTTTGAATGTCGAGAAGGGGCCGTGCAGAAACTGTGGAAACGGCTCCTTACCAACTTCTTTAGTCGTATTCGGAAGTTTTAATCATAGCTTAACGTGGAAATGGCTCCTGACCCCTTTTGTCGAGGTGCAGTTCTTCAATTTTTTTCGTTGACTTTGAGCATCAGAGAGTTTTTCGAATTACCAACTAGCCGATCTGGACTTACCCGACCACGGCGGCATTGTTGTGGTATATGTGCAAAATCAGAAATCTATTCGGGAGCGGATTCCATAAGCTTTTGGGAATACTTATTAAGCTCAATGCGGGGGTTGATTTGCTTCAAATCCTTAATGAGCCGACCAAGCGTCTTTTCTGGGAAGATCGTGATGCGAAGCTCAATCCATTTAATCGTGTCATTCTTATCCTTATAGAAGATGTAGAGAGAGCGAAACGCACTTTTGGCAGCTTTATATGTCGGCTGGTCATTGATTTCAGTAATAGAATTAATATCGATGGTACGACGGTAGAAAAGCACGTAGACAAATTTGAGGGTATTTCCAGAAATAGCGACGTAAGAATACTTTGTAGACAGCAAAGCAATCAAGGCGATTGGTATACCGACCATAAGACTGCCGTTTAGCAAGACAACGCCTTCCGCCTTGCCCGAGGCACCGAAAATCCAAAGTGCCAATCCAATAGCGAATACGATAATAATTGTCTTCCAATCAGTATAATATTTCCTCATACTAATAAGCCCGCACCTTTATTTCGGTGCGAGCCAGGGTGAGTTATTTATATTTATTGCCCGTATCGCTTCAGCAAAAGACGCAGATGTAAGGTCGGCCCCAGAGGATCCGGCATAACTTATGACCGCTTGGGAGAGTTGATTTATGTTTCCGCTCCCACCCCCACCTGAGCCAACTGGTTGCGAAAGGTAGAAATTGGTTATTCCTTGAACATTCGACTGGTAGAGTCCTGCCCCTATCTGAAATGTTTCTTCAGTGGAAACGGGGTCAGGAGCCCTTTTTGGGTCGCCATGGATTTCGTACTGTAGATTCAAGGTCAAACTTCTTTATCATTCGTTTAACCCAGGAGTCGCCACCGTACGGCTTCCCCCTGTTTACACTATAACGTATTTCTTTCAATTCTTCATCCGGTTCGTGCATGTTTACGTACTCTAAATAGTCCTCCGGCATGTCTTCCGGCCATAAAGAAAGGAGTTTCTTTTGTTGCTCACTCCCCTTCTCTCGCCTCCACAGACTTGACCAGCGCCACTGTTCAGCTTTACAGACCATGCGCGCTCTCAAAGGGTTACGTTCAACGTATCGACAGAGTTGAAGAAAATATGGGCTTGTTTCGACGAGAAACGACTTGTATCTCCCTTGGTAGAGGTGGCCGGCTCCGGCTGTTTTACGTGCGGCATGAAAGCGCTGGGTATGCGTCATGGTAAGCCAGCGCATGAATACTTGCAGATCGCCGTCCTCTCTTGGTTGAAGTACGAGATGCCAGTGATTCGGCATGACGCAGTAGGCAAGAATACGCATGCTATTCAGTTCTTTGGCTTCAGCAAGAACTGTTTCAAAAAGCTGATAGTCCTTGTCTGTATGAAAAATCTGCGCGCGGGTGTTCGCACGGTTGATGACATGATAGACGAGATTACCGATGTCTACTCGTGGGGTGCGTGGCATACCCTATCGGTAGCACGGATGCGTTTGTTAATAAAGGGCTCCTGACCCTGTTTTCTCTGTTTTCCTGTTTTCTGACCCTGTTTTCTGTCTTCACACTCACCCTATTCCCCATGTAGTCGTATCCATACGTGGTGGTGGCAGTCGCAACGACACCCTCTCCGCTTTTTGAAAACAGGATTAGGATGTAGAAATTTAAACCCAGTGAGGATTCTTGGGCGACTGTTAGGGTTTTTAACGAACTTTCGAGGTCTGGTGAGGCCATGCGAGAATATGCAGACCACCACGGACCAGGTGAAATTGTTGGGGTTTTTTCGCTGGTTTTGAGCATGGGAGAGTTTTTGTAGGTTTTTGAGTTACCAACAGGTTCGCACTGGACTTACCCGGCCATGGCGGCATTATTGGTCTGTGCTAAGCTCATTTCGTGTCCCGGCGCAGTCGAAGATCTTCTTTCTCCTCGTCTGTTGCTAGAAACCAATAACACTTATGAGGATTAACATTATAAGGTTTTATCGATCGTTTAATTTCATTCTTGAGCCGCGATATATCCAGCCGAACTGGTTTATACGTCTGATCCGCAACGCTTTCATACTCCATCGGATAGATTTTCTTCTCTTTCACAAGTTCAGATATAACCTGTACAATCAGTCTCCCTTCTACTTCGGTCTTGCTCCTCTTAGTAGACCAGAATTCCCAGGATCCATATTCGCTTTCAGAACACAGTTCAAGAATATTCGCCCGAATCTTATCCGCGCTAATCTTTCTCATCTCAGTAATGGATTCCCCCTCAGAGGAAATGGATCAGATGTCTTGCCGTTCTCTGAAACACGACCATACGGCCCTCGCTTTACTGGATCAGAATTGTTTGGATTGCCATTTTCAATGCGTACTTGGTCGCCTGGTCTTCCGGGAACAGGATATCGCGTTCCTCCTCCCCTCGAAGGTTCTCCTTTTAGTCCTCTCTCTTTCATCAGATGATCGACCTCTTCAGCTGATTTTCCTGTCAATTGTCCTGGTGCTGGTAACGATCCGCCCTTAGACCCTGCGGTATTTTGTAAAAGAAGTCCTGTGCCTCGATCACTATAACTGGGGATTGAAAGTCCCGGTATATTTGTTGCCGGAGTAGAAACTGCGGTTTGCGAGCCGTTAGTAATTGTAGCGTTTATTGTTCCAGTAACCGCACCGCTCTGTGCTTTAATTGAACTACTTACAAAGTTATTAACAGACTGCACGAATTGCCCCACTGAATTAGCAAATTGATTAAATGCGCTTTGCGACTGAGGACTCGATGCGTTTATCGTACCCAGAGTAGCGAGAAGAGCGCTGATAGCTACAAGCAGACCTTTTAAGGCTGGTGCCGCTAAGACTGCTACCGCCGCTCTTCCACTCGGATCCTTAGCAATAATCGGATTATTCCTTGCATAACTGTAACTATTCATTTGTTGCGGATCGTCAAGATAACTTTCGATATTCTCTCGGAACTCTGGATCCTGACTCAAGAATGTTCCTCTCCCATTTTGGTAATAACGAGCATTAAGATAGTTTAAATGTGTGCTGGCATCGTAGCGCTCTCCAATGAATCCTCTAGATTCGGTTATTGAACCAGAACTCAATCTCACATCTCCGTAAGGGAAATAATCGTTCGTGAGCTGAACAGTCCCGCTTGCATTAGTGGTGACGTGAACACCTCCAAGATGGTCAGTGTGTACTATATATGAACTCGTGCTGTTCCCCGTACCGACTACAGTTGCGATAATCTCTCCATTCGCATAGATGTGTTTAGTTGTGGTTGCGCCCTGAACATCGAAATACTTGTTCACAAAAGTCGTTGAAGCGCTGCCCGAGGATCGCATAGAGACTCGGTTACCCATGTAGTCGTATCCATACGTGGTGGTCGCCGTCCCGCTCGCCGCGGAAGTCATCTCATTTCTGTAATCCCATCCATAGCGCCAAGTGGTACTCCCCCTCGTCGTTGAGGCGAGATTGCCGTTGTTGTCGTAATACAGGCTCGTGATGGTAGAAGTTCCTATACTCGTCGCCGCGTGCGGGTTGGCGTAGTTGGTGCTCCCATATGAATATGTCCCCAGCGTCGAGCTCGTCGCCATGTTTCCGAGGGCGTTGTATCCCCACGCCTGCAAGTAGTCAGGCGACGTCGAAGCGTTCGTCGTAGAAGCCGACGTTAACCGATAGAGGGTGAATACGCCCATAAAATCCGAAACTTGAATATCGAAATCAGAAAAAAAGTCTGGAGAACTGTATGCCCAGAGGAAAAAGTTCTCTGACAACGGTGTAATGGCAAGAATATCGCCCTGTTCGTTGGCAAAAAGATATGCAGAAATTAGTACTTCGTCATCAGACGATAGTTCGTTTATCGAAAATGCTTGGCACGAACAAGAGTTTTCATCGAATGCAAAAACTGCCTCGAGGGGTTGGGCGAGGAAAAGAAGGAGTAAGAGAAAAAAAAGGAGTTTTTTAATTAGCAAGGTTAATAATGAAGTATTTATTTTGAAACGGAAGAAAAAAGGGTACCTGACACGGTTACCGGTTACAAAATTACTTTAGAAAAAAGGGTACCTGACACGGTTACCGGTTACAAAATTACTTTAATAGAAAAAAGGGTACCTGACACGGTTACCGGTTACAAAATTACTTTAATATTTCCTCAGGAATTTTTATGTTTGGGTTCGCCATACGGATCGCTGCAATTAGCTGCATCAGGTCTTTTTTTTCTAAAGCAGTTTTAGAAACAAGGCCTCTCGTTTCAAGTTGTCCTTTCTTATTCCGAAATGTGAGAGTAATTCCAGTCATTCCTCCCATAAATTGTCCTCGAGTTCCCAGAGTGGAAACCTCGACTAGTGGCGTTTTCCTACAACGAATAAACAACACGGTGCCATACAAGTTCTTGTTCTCATCAATTGTTATGTACGAGCCCCGACTAAGACCGAACCACAATCCTATCAACGGAACCGTAACTGTGCCGATGCCAATGGCTAATTTACTAAAGTCCACATTTATAATCAGAGGAACAAGCATTAATAAAGAACCAAGGGCAAGACACCCAATAAGAGCGTACACGGCCTTTATATCAATAGCATTTATTCGAAATCGTGTTTGCATAACAGGAAGAATGTTTATCACTTTTTACCACTTGATGCTGAAAGACTTGCCACTAAGCTCTGTAGTGCAGACACAATTGATTGGAGTTGTTGTATCAAAGAACTATTCGAACCACCACTACCACCTCCCCCTGAGCCACTTACTGAAAAAGTCGTTGGTGAAGAATATCGCGCCACTGTCTGTCCATAAAGTTGCATACTACTCGATACAAGTTCTCCAGCACCTTGTCGTGTCGCATGCGCTCCCGTATAGAAGGCATTTGTGCTGAAGTTCGGCAAACGTCCAGGCACTTTTGGAGCTGTATCTAAGACTCCAGCTGTAAGAGTTGACATTACGGTACTCACCGCAAGCGAGGATGGGCCTGTTTGTTTCCCAAGTAGGCGGTTGCCAACAACCGTAGTCCCGGCAGTAAGAATACCTGAGGTTCCGCCAACCGTTATTGCGCTCCCAATGGTCGTAAAACCAGCTACTGCTGTTAACATACCAGCCCCTGTTACACTGGCCCCAACTATTGCACCTTGACCCGCTGCGACTGAATATGTACTGAATGTTTCTCCCCACGTTCGTTGACTAAACTCTCCTGAGAAGTAGTCGTCAAATGCTTGTACTCCGATTCCTCCAATTGCTCCAACTCCTGCACCGATTAAGATTGGGCAGAACGGACATCTGCCTTTCGGATCTTTATTTGTAATCGGATTGTCTCTTCCATACGAATAACTATTCTGAAGTTGTGGATCTGCAAGCACATTCCATCCGTCTTTTGTTTGCCCAACTTCCCAAAACACTGGGTCCTGACTTAAGAATTGCCCTCTCCCGTTTTGATAGTAACGAGCATTAAGATAATTTAAATTTGTGCTCGCGTCGTACTGCTCACCGATATATCCTCGCTGGTCAGAGTAGCTCCCCGTACTCAATCTTGTATCACCATACGGATAATAGTCATTAGTCTGCACAACGGTTCCGCTAGCATTTGTCATGACGTGAGTTCCGCCCAAGTGATCGGTATGAACAATATAACTAGATGTCGCACTACCATTTCCCACAATGGTTGCCACTAACTCTCCATTAGCGAAAATATGTTTGGTTATAGTTGCCCCCTGCTGATTGAAGAAGCGATTGGCAAAAGTCGTACTCGCACTTCCTGTCGATCTCATACTCACCCTGTTACCCACATGGTCATACCCAAACGTGGTGGTCGCCGTCCCGCTCGCCGCGGAAGTCATCTCATTTCTGTAATCCCATCCATATCGCCACACAGTAGCGCCATTCGTCGTTGAAGCAAGATTCCCGTTACTGTCATACGCAAGCATCATCGACCCTATAGTCGTCGGAGCATGCGGATTCGCGTAGTTCGTGCTCCCGTAGGAGTACGTCCCCAGCGTCGAGCTCGTCGCCATGTTTCCGAGAGCGTTATACCCCCACGCCTGCAAGTAGTCAGGCGACGTCGAAGCGTTCGTCGTCGAGGCAGAGGTCAGCCGGTAGAGGTCGTCGTAGCCGAAGTACACGTTCTTAGTCGTCGACGAATTCGAAGAATCCACGATGCTGGTTATATTCCCCACCGCATCATAGGTATAGGTGAGATCTTGAATACGTACCGATACGGTCGGAGGAGGTGGTTGTATCGTCGGGTCGTTCGGAGTTATGTCATCCCAATAGCAGGTCGTCCCACTGCAATCTCCCTGAATGGAGACATAATTAATCCCTGTGTATGAGCCGGTGTAGACGGTGTACCACGAAGAGAACGAGCTCCAGGAACTGCCGTCATACACCCGGGCACGGTACTGGTCCGGATGTCCCGAGTCGTCAAACTCAACATTGATGACGTACCATTGATTGGGGTTGTAGGTCGTTATCGTCTGATAGCCGAGGCTGTTGTCGTATATTGCTATGTTCCCGTCCGTAAAAGCCCGAATAACCATTCTATCGTTTGGAAACGCCCCTTGTTCAAGAGTGAAATACCAATTACCGGAAGACGTTGACGTCTTTTGCATAGCAACGTAGACACTGCCCGAGGTAAGAGAGGAGCTCAGGTTGCGGTAATATACCGCGGCGTTAACTGTTGTCTTGGCCGCCGCAGCGCCCTCATACGTTACGGATGTTTCGGTAGTTATCTGGTTACTATTGTATTGCGTCCAATTGCCGCCCCACCCCGAGCCACCACTTCCTCCATTCAGGTTGTTTCCATCCGAATAGCTATTGAAATTGTCTTCCGAAGTCCACGCGTTAGGGTCAAGGTGCCCGTAGCCACCCTTGTCGCCAAAGGCCTCAATGAAAAACTCCCCGCCCTGTGAAGCCACGGGATAGTCAATAACAGCTTCGTAGTACGCCCGCTCTCCTGGCGCTAAAGACGATATTGGGTATTCGTATGCCGACTCGTCTTCTCCGACGCTCTTTTTACGCTCAGACCAATGGCTGAATGTCGTTTCTGTTTTGTCTTCCCACGTTGACGTTCTGATAGTTCTTGCAGGAATGATAACCTCGGGCGTCGTTGAACCATCCTCGTCGATGACAGCGGGAACGGTTGTTGTCGCTTCTTCCGATATTTTCTCTCCTGTGAGCTTCCGTACAGAACGGACCTTCCATCCAGGCTGACCCTTCAGGGCAAATGCGATATCTATATTCTGCGTATCCGCCGAAGTATTTTCTACTCCGAAGTAAACCGTAACGGATCCCCATCCGAAGTAGTCTTTTGCATCGCTTCGAATGATGAGATTTTCGCCATCGTTATTGTCAGCAAACTCAAGTGGAATGTCTCGACCATCTACGGTCATCATCATTGCATCTACTGACGAGATTGGAGCGGTATCTGTGGCCTGGCCTTGGACTTCTGAGCCAGAAGTGGCAGGGGGACTCGTTTCAATGGATGAGCTTACCTGTGTTTCTGTTACTACGTTGCTGGATGTTGCTTGAGGCGTCGTCGATTCAATTTGATCCGAAGGCAGCGGCAGATCCAAGGCTGTCGTGCTCGGCGCTGTATCTGGCGGCGTTACTTGAGGCTCAACCGAAATGGTTGATGTGTCTGCTCCAAAGATAAGTCCGCCTTGGTCAGGAGAGACGTCCGGTATGAGAGGAGCTATAAGCTGGTTCGAATCGGTAATCGTCGTGCTTCCTTCTGGCACTCCTGCGTCTTGAGCGTAAGCGGAAGGCAACCACTGAGAGAGAATGTCGTATGGAACGATTTTGTAGTGAGGCATAAACCAAGACCAGCCCAGGACTTGAGTTGATGTTCCTGTTTTTTTGTTCGTAAGGCGCCACATGGCGTTGGCGTCATACGTGTACTTGCTTTGGAGGCCGTTGAAGAAACTTTGAAATGTTGTTTTCCTGTGGGGACCGTAGTCAATGTCTGACACCATGGTCGTGGTTGCCCCTGAACCGTTCTCTTTTTCTGCGATTGCTTCAATAAGGCCTGCGGAGTTGTAGGTGTATGTCGTTTGCGCCCCATCGGAATATGTAAGAGTGGTTACGTTCCCCTGCCGGTCATACGCAAAGGTTGTGGTAGCTGTTGTAGTGCCAATCTGCTGTGTTTCGGTTTGCTTCTGACCATTCGCGTAATATGTGTAGGTTGTGGTGGCTTGAGTTGTGCTCGCACTGCATAATCGGCCGATGCCGTCAGCGCAGGAGTCATACACATATTGGACTTCGGTGCCTGACTGCCCGGTAAAGTCTTCCGTCTGAACTCGGTTGACGCTGTCGTAGGTATAATTGATAGTCTGATTCTTTGGATCGACAACCGAACTCACGTTCCCGTTGTTGTCATACGTGTACGTCCAGGTGCCAAACGTCGAGTCCCCAGAAGCGTGGAGGTCTTCGGCGGTCAGTCTTCTGCCGAGCCCCTCGTATGTGAAGTTCCTGATATTGCCGAGAGCGTCTGTTATTTTTGTAAGGTCGCCAAGGCGGTCATACGCATACATAGTTGCGTACGTACTTGTGGCGTTAACTTCGTTAACACGAATGAGATTGCCAAAGGCGTCTTTTTCTATTTCCTTCACATGACCAAGTGGGTCAGTTGTTGTTGCATGCCAATCGTCATACG